>ERZ824598.101-NODE-101-length-139664-cov-26.310618_pt1 | contig 139664 bp, 134 predicted proteins | sample MGYA00519934_ERZ824598 | MGnify/ENA primary metagenome ERZ824598 (study PRJEB31778, sample SAMEA3449177) | human gut metagenome | biome: human gut; feature: human-associated habitat; material: faeces | place: United Kingdom | collected 2010/2012 ... | reverse complement strand
TATCAGGAAAAAGACTCCGGCAAAGATATCCGGGAACTGCTTCCGGATGTCTGGAAGTTGAAGAAGTCCAACGAAAATCCAATTGAAGTCTAATAGAGATACAATAGAATAGCAAACTCTTCCTGTCAACTTTATATTCGTTGATAAGAAGAGTCTGTTGTTTTATGAATCTACAATGTGTACTTTATCGGATGCTTACGAAGCTGCAGGACCGGGACTGACGTACGGCTATGCCTGGCCGCTGAGCAAACGGTTCAACCTGGAATTCTCGGCCGGAGTGGGTGCCCTGTGGTACAGGGAGAAGAAATATCCGGAGGGTACATACCTGAAAAAAGAAGAGTATAATGCAAACGGAGTGAAGTGTGTGCCGACAGAAGTAGCGGTGTCATGCTGCTATTTATTCTAAGAAGCTGAAGCGTATGAATAGGAAAAGAATAAGCCGCATCGGGAAATATGTACTGGTTACGATGCTGCTGACTGCTGCCCCCGCAAGCGGATGGGCGCAGCGAATGATCAAGGTGAGCGGCACGGTTTACAACATTGCAGACAAGAAAAAGAAGGTTCCGTTCTCGGGAAGCGTGGTCTATGTATATAGCTGCAAGACGGTGGCGGCCGCGAAGGACCTGAAGAACAGCCTGGACAAGGATAATACCAATTTCGCACTGTTCATGAACGAAGATGAAAGGGCGGAAACGGATGCCAACGGGTATTACGAGATTCTGGTGCCGGACAACGGGGCACTGGTGTTCAAAGCGGGCCTGAACAAGGCCATTCTGGAAAAGGTGAGCAACCGCATGAAAATAGACGTAGAAGTGGATGACGGTATCTATCTGAAGGAGGTAGTGGTAACGGGAGAGCTGAAGCAGATTCAGCCGGAACCGAAGGCCAGCCGACTGATAGGTAACCGTCTTTATCCTTATAATACGTTCGTGGTTCCGAAAGGAGAAGTGAACATGTATTCGCGCCTGATTGTGCAGCCGTATGTGCTGAACTGTGCGACCAACGACACGGTGGCTTTCCTGAAGCCGCTGGTATACGACGGCAAAGATTATCACCTGACCCAGGCCCGATGGCTGGGATACGACCTGAAAAAGGATCCTCTGGAGCCTTATATCCAGTCACGGCCGCTGGTGAATGAGCGGATGGTGATTGAATGGAGAGATACGCTTACGGTGCCCGACCCGAACGTGAATTACAGCTGCTATGCGGATTTCTGCATAGAAAATTATCACCGCATTCCGTTCAGAAAGACGTATCAGATTAATACATGCGAGAACAAGCGCCCCCTGAAATTCCTGCAATATGACCTGATAGCCTTGGATATGGATTTCCAAAAATATCCGGAGAAGGCACAGGTGGAGAAGTTTGATACGGAGGACCAGGTGGAGCTCAGCTTTGAAATCAACTCGGACCGGCTGACAGACGACCCGAAGAACCAGGAGAGCCTGACCGGAATACGGAAAAAACTGAACCTGATTCTGAACGAGCCCGGCGCCATGCTGAAAGAGTTTCACGTCATCGGCAAGGCATCGCCGGAAGGATATTACCAGCAAAACCTACAGCTGGCCCAGAAACGTATGCAGCGGATTCAGCAGGAGGTTGTCGGGGTACTCCCCCATGCGGTGGCCGAACGGGTGTATCAGAACCCGCAGGCGGAAGTGGCTTCATGGAACGAAGTGGCCGAACTGCTGGAGAAGGACAGCCTGATGGAAACGGCCGGTTTCATCAGAAAGGTAGTGAGGGAGCTGCCCGACCAGATGAACCGGCAGGGACAGCGAATCAAGGCCTCCAAGGACTACCGTACGGTGATTGTGCCTTACCTGGAGCGGCTGAGACAGGTGAAGTACCTGTGCCGTTATGACATCTACCGGGAACCGACCGACAAAGAGGTGATGGCGGCTTACCGGAGAAAAGGACTGGACGGAATGTACACCCGGTATGAATACTGGAAGCTGCTGCAACTGCTGAAGGACAGTCAGGAAAAGGAGGCAGTGGCACGCAAGGCATACGAGGAATCGCTGAGCATGAAGCGTCCATGGGTGCTGGCCGGAAACACGCTGGCCAAGCTGTACCTGGAAAAGGATGTGACCGACACGCGGATACTGGAACCGCTGATAGACCGTACCATCTTTACCGTGAACTATGAAAGGAAAAACATGGATACGGGAAGAACGGAGATTATCAACCCGATTGAGGTGGTGGTGAACCAGCTGTGCATGTACATCAAAGCGGGCGACTTTGAAAATGCCAGTGTCATGGCCAAGCTGATTCCGGCGGATTACAAGGAATTTGACCTGGTGAAGGCGTACGCATGGGCCATGGGCGGCTATTTCCAGGGAGGGAATACGCCTGAAGAGACGCAGCGAGCCGCAGAGACCTTCCGCACCATCTGCCAGTCGTCCGTACAGAACGAGGCGGTGATGAACCTGGCACTGGAAACGCCGCAAGGAAACGCACAGGCGGAAAAGGTGCTGGAACAGATGGCGGACGAGAGTCCGGTGAAATGGTACCTGAAGGCGGTGACGGAAGCCAGAAAGGGAGACGTAGGACTGACGGAAGCGGCTCTGTATCTGGTGAGATGTTTCAACCTGGACCAGAAGATGATTGTCACTGCCCAGAACGACGGTGAATTCACGAAAGAGATTGTGGAAACGGCGTTGGAGATGTATAAGAATCAGTAATCATGAAAATAAACAGAAAGACTTTATATATAGCTGCCCTCGGCTATTTGTGGATGGGCGGAACGGAAACCATCCTCGCACAGGATGCCACAGCCGATTCGGTGAAAACCGGCTTTTTCAACGCGATGGATTATGTGAGACAGAAAAGGTATATCCCTGCCGGAAGGGTGATTGACCCCAAGGCCAGGGGATGGAATTCTTCCTTGTCGATTTATGCTGGTGCCGGAAAACTGGGAGGCGGAGCGGCAGGCCCCTACTCCAAAGAATTCGGTATCGCCTTCACAAAGGATGTGACCTCGTTCAACAGTTACCGTCTGGCCGTAGAAGGGGCAGTGAACGAACAGATTGGAAGAGGCGGCGTGGAAATAGCGCACATGTTCCGGATACTGGATTACCTGAGGGGCTACAAGGACGACCTGCGATGGGACCTGGAAACGGTAGTGGGTATCGGCATCTACGGGACGAAAAACAAGGTTTCAAAGGAACGTTTCGTAGCCGGAGGCATACACGGCGGACTGCACGTGAACTACCATCTGCACAACCACCTGGACCTGTTTCTGGAACCGAGGGTGAATCTTTTTACCGACGGTATCAACGGACTGGAGTCGCAGAAGAGATATGACATCGGTGCCCAGGCGATGGCCGGACTGACTTACCGGTTTACCGGACTGCATAAGACGTCCGGTCCTTCAGCCAACTCCGGCGCACTGGACAACCTGTTCTACGAAATTTATGCGGGTATTCAGGGGGATTATTCTGCCGGAATACGGAAGGCACCGATAATGAACGGGGTACTGGAACCCGTAGGCCCGGTAATGGGTATCAGCATGGGAAAATGGTTCCTGCCTTTCGGGGTAAGGGGAACCTTGTTCGCGGGAATACACAATACGATCCCCGACAAAGGAACATGGAAATCAAAAGAAGCTTACGGAGGAATCCGACTGGAAGGAATGGTAAACCTGAACCGTCTGTTTAGTGACAAGGTAACTGATCCCAAGCTGGAAGCAAATCTGATGGGAGGATTTGAAGTTGGTGCTGTGGCACACCGGGGAGCGACTTACGCCCGCAAAGTCAGACCTTTCACCGGACCGACACTCGGAGGGCAGCTGGTGTATGCCGTAAACGACCACATCGGCGTATTCGGACAGGCACGCTGGAGCAAGAACAACTATACACAAAATTTCTTGCACGGAACGAGCAGCAAACGCCGCATGCAGAACCTGAGCATAGAAATGGGTGTGCAGTACAGAAGACGTGAAGAATGTATTACCCGCCACCAATACCTGTTTGAACCCTATAACTTCATATCGGTCGGCATGGGGGCAAATTACCCGATGCGCACCGGAGACCAGCAGCTGAAAGCCATGATGAAGCACCTGGGACAACAATTCTATGTGGGATACGGAAGAAGATGGAGCAAATACTCATCGGTTAGAGGATACATCGAAATGGCGCATTATCCTTACAGTGTGAGCAAGCATGTATATCCCTTTACCCTCGGAGCGGACTACCTGGTAGACCTGAGTAGCCTGGCCGCAACGTATAACCCGGAAAGAATCTTTACAGTGGAAGGCCTGGCGGGTATCTTGTACACGCACCACGGAACGGCACAAAAGGACTATTTCGGCGTACAGGCCGGACTGAAAGAAACCGTGCGGATAAATGACCAATGGGGCGTCTTTGCGGAAGAAGTGCTGAGGGGCTACAAGGGGGCCATCATCCCGGGGGCCAGAACCTTGACGGAGAAGGGAATCTCCCTGCTTCCGTATGCGAATTTAGGCGTAAGCCTATACTTTTAGGCAGTTTTTTTATTAAACCTCACACATTTTGATAGATATATTATCATTCCTTACCAAGGTTTGAAAATATTGTATTATCTTTGAAGCAGAATTATTAATTACATGAATATGAATAGTAGAATTTACATTCTGGCTATTGCGCTGATGACAGGTGTAGGTGCAATGGCGCAAAACACGCAGCAAAACAGCAACGTAGAAAAGATTGAAAAATACACTGTACAGACCAACTTGTTTGGCGACAACTGGTTTGTAGGAGCCAACGTGGGTGCACAGATGTATATAGGCGATCACATTTCAGAAGGAAAAGCCGGCAAGCTGATTACTCCGACATTTGAAATCAATGTAGGAAAATGGTTTACTCCGGGCATCGGATTGAGACTGGGATTCGGCGGTTACCAGGCTAAAGGGTACTCACTTGAAAATGGAGGTTTTGCCTACAAGCGCGTAGACACCAACGTGTATCGCACTAAATGGGGAATCCTGCACTTGCACGGTGACGTAATGCTGAACTTCACCAACCTGTTCTGCGGCTACCGTGAAGACAGATTGTACAATGCTATTCCTTACGTGAGCATCGGTTACCTGCGCGGTATCGACAACGACGAAAATGAATTGTCAGGAGGTATCGGATTCATCAACCGTTTCCGTTTGAACAAGGCTTGGGACTTGAACCTGGAATTGAAAGGAAACATCAACAATGACGTGATGGACGGTATCCGTGGCGGAAAGAATATGGAAGGTTCTGCAGCCATCATGGTAGGTGCAACTTACCGCTTCAACCGCAGAGACTGGACTAAGGGTACCGGTATCTCGGCTGCTGAAATGCAGGCTGTACAGAATCAGCTTAAGAGTATGAACGAAGAAAATGCCAGCTTGAGAAACCGCGTAAATGCACTGGAAGAAGAAAAACGTAACCAGCCGGTTGTAACTGAAACCAAGGCTAGCAACAAGCTGCCGGATGCAACTGAATATGTAGCGTTCTTCGACATCAACAAGGCTTACCTGAGCGAAAAAGAAGCAGTGAACCTGGAAGCTTATGCAAACCTGATCAAGAAATATCCTGAAAACAAATTCATCATCACAGGATATGCTGACAAGCAGACTGGTTCGGCTGAATTCAACGAACGCCTGAGCAAGCTGAGAGCAGAAGCTGTATACAATACACTGGTAGATAAATATGGTGTAAACAAGGATCAGCTGACAATGGAATACAAGGGTGGTGTAGACACTATGTTCCGCGAAAATCCGCGTCTGAGCCGCGCCGCTATCATCCGCATGGCAAAATAAAAAAACACTAAAATCATAGGAAATCGCTGCACTTCCTTGAAAAAGGAGATGCGGCGATTTCTTTTTTTCATTCTTTCTCTTACATTTGCAAACTAACCTTTTTTACGTAACTTTTTAAACGAATTTAGATATGATCATAGCTGTTGACTTTGACGGTACTATTGTGGAACACCGCTATCCGGAAATCGGACGGGAAAAGCCTTTTGCCTTTGACACACTGAAAATGCTGCAAAAAGAGGGGCACCGGCTGATTTTGTGGACTGTAAGAGAGGACAAGCTGCTGGAAGAGGCCGTGGATTTCTGCCGACAGCATGGAGTGGAATTTTATGCGGTCAATACGAACTATCCGGAGGAACAGGAGGCGCATCAGCATTTCTCGCGGAAGCTGAAGGCGGATGTGTTCATTGACGACCGCAACTTGGGAGGGATGCTCGACTGGGGAAGCATTTACCGCCTGATACATTATCACCTGAAAATTGCGGATCTGGTGGCCGAAACGCTGGATGAAAGGCTGGAAGAGGGCATCGAACGCCGGAAACAGGAGAAGAAGAAAAGACAGGGCTTGTTTGGCAAGCTGTTCGGATGAGACACGTCCGGAGAAGATACGAAAGAAGCTGTTTCACACACGGAGCATTCCGACAGTGAAACAGCTTCTTTTATTGTATCCCTTTTGGGGAGAATTATTCTACGTAGAGCACCAATCCCTTAAGGTATTCACCTTCCGGATGGTAGATGTTGACCGGATGGTCGCCCGGCTGGGTGAGCTGGTGAAGGATGCGCACGCTGCGTCCGCTCTGTGCAGCGGCGGTAAACACGGCGTTACGGAAGTCCTGCTTGTTCACCACCTGCGAACAGGAGAAGGTGAAGAGGATACCGCCCGGACGTATCTTTTCGAAGGCCTTGGCATTCAGCTTGGTGTAACCGCGAAGGGCATTGCGCAGGGCATCGCGGTGCTTGGCAAAGGCCGGCGGGTCGAGGATAATCAGGTCGTACTGGTCGCCCATGCGGTCGAGGAACTTGAAGGCATCTTCCGCAAAGGCCTGGTGACGGGTATCGCCGGGGAAGTTGAGGGATACGTTCTCGTTGGTCAGGTCGATGGCCTTGGCAGAGCTGTCTACCGAGTGAACGAGGTTGGCCCCTCCCCTCATGGCATAGAACGAGAAGCCGCCGGTGTAGCAGAACATATTGAGCACGTTACGGCCCTTGGCATAGCGTTCCAGCAGGGCACGGTTCTCGCGCTGGTCGACGAAGAAACCGGTCTTCTGTCCCTTGAGCCAGTCTACGTGGAACTTCAGTCCGTTCTCCATAGCCACGTTCTCCGGACTTCCGCCTTTGAGGAAGCCGTTTTCGGTAGCCAGCAGGTCGGCCTTGAAGGGCAGCGTAGTTTCTGATTTATAATAGATGTGCTGGATGACGTCGCCCATCACTTCTTCAAGGGCTTCGGCCACCGCCATACGGTCAAGGTGCATGCCGGCAGAGTGTGCCTGCATGACGGCGGTATGGTCGTACACGTCGATAATCAGTCCGGGCAGGTTATCGCCCTCACCGTGTACCAGACGGTAGGTGTTGTTCTGAGGATTGCCCAGCACGCCCAAGGCACAGCGGAGGTCTTTGGCCACCTGCAGGCGACGTACCCAGAACGCATGGTCGATGGGTTCCTGACGGAAGGAAAGCACACGCACAGCGATGCTTCCAATCTGGAAATGTCCGCAGGCAATGAATTCTTTCTTGGAGGTGTAGACATCTACTACTTCACCTTCTTCCGGCTCTCCTTCCACACGGGCGATGGCTCCGGAAAAAACCCAGGGATGGAAACGCTTGAGCGATTCTTCCTTTCCGGGTTTGAGAAATACTTTCTTATAGCTCATTTGTATGGTTTAAGTGATTAATCTTCGAGAATGTTTTCAGGAGTTTCCGTGCGTATCACGCGGTACTTGCCCGAAAGGCGAAGCTCTTCCAAGTACTGGTAAATGCGTACGCAGGCCCAGGCATCAGTAGCGGCATAAAGCTGCTGCGCCTCGGTCAGGGTGTCGGCCTCCCAATTGGAAAGGCGCTGGCTCTTGGAAATCTTTTCCTGAAAGAGGAGGGCATAGATTTTCTGCAGGCTCTTTTCTTCGATGCCGAAAGAGGCCACGTAGTCCTGCAGTTCCACCCAGTTGCCCATGCGCGGGTCTTTCTGGTTGCGACGGCGCAGCATGGCGAAATCGTCTTTCAGCGACAGGCCGATTTTGAGCACGTCGTTCTGAAGGAACTCTTCCAGGAAATCCGGCAGTCCGAGGTGGTTCAGGCGGAACAGGAAGCAGGTGTCGTAAGTAGAGACCTGCAAGAGGGCCACCTTGTTGACGGCTCCCTTCCGGAACGAAGGGCGTGTTTCGGTGTCCACCCCCACCAGTACATGGGTATTGAGGTAATCGATGGCCTTGCGGGCCTCGGCCTCGGTGTAAATCACGAAGATGCGACCGGGGAAAGAGACTTTGGGTAACTCCGCAACGATTTTCTTATCTATTTTACTCTGTAGTTCTACCATTCAGTTTACGGGTTTAGGATTATTCGTCGTCGCCCATGTCAAGGCCTTCGTAGAGTTCTTCTTCGGTGCAGTTGTCTTCGTAGAGTGCGGAATCTTCCTCTTCCTGACTGCTGTGCGAAAGCTGGCGGTACTTCACGTCGTGAAGGGCACGCATCACGTTGACCAGACGCTGTCCCCAGAACTCGGCAAAGAGTTCACGGCAGATGGCTAAGGAATCGTTCATGGTGTGCTCCAGGCCCAACTGGAACACGCAGATGAAATCCTTGATGGGCTGGTAAATGTCGGCCAGGCTTTCGGAAATGTTCTGATGAATGGGGGTATCACTATAAGCCATGTCATCGAGGAACACCTCGAGGTAGTCATCGTATTCGCCCAAGAGAGAGGCGATGGAGCCGCGAAGCACTTCGTAATCGGTCTCGGTCACGAAGGTTTCCGGGGCGGCATCTTCCATCCGCTCGCAAGCAGGAAGCAACGAAGCCTTCAGGTATAAAAGGGGAAGGAGTTTCAGGGACTTGTCGACGAAATCCCGACAACGCATATCGGACACACGCTCCATAAATCCACAGAACTCGGCAGCCACTGTCACGAACTCGACTGCATTTTTATCGAATATTACTTGAGAGTTTTTTTCTTCCATATTCATGCTAATTGACGTGCAAAGGTACAAAAAAAATTTCTCAGTTTTAGTTTTATTCGTACATTTGCATGTATGTTTAGTTAATTCGAATCATCATGCAAACAAAAAAAATAGATACAAGCAAAAGTGAAAAAGCGGCTGCTGTGGCCGGAAAAACATGGACTATCCTGAAAAGTGAGACTACCGCGTTCGTCATCGGACTGCTCTGCGTCATCTTTGGCGTGTACTTGCTGCTGGCTTTCAGCTCGTTCTTCTTTACGGGAGGAAACGACCAGAGCATTCTGTCGCATCCCAACCCGTCGGAGCTGTTGGAAACGGGCAACCGCATACAGAACTATGCCGGAGCACGGGGAGCGCAGCTGGCGCAGTTCCTGATTAACGACTGCTTTGGATTTTCGGCTTACTGTATCATTATCTTCTTAGTGGTGGCCGGCATGAAGCTGATGAAGGCGTATGAGTTCCGCATCCGTTACTGGTTCTTAGGCTGTGCCACGGTGATGGTGTGGCTCTCTATCACCCTGGGATTTGCATTCGGGGGACTGCTGGAAGATTCTTATATTTATCCGGGGGGACTGCACGGCTACAACGTGAGCCTGTGGATTCGCTCGCAAATCGGTGCGCCGGGATTGATTCTGGTGCTGCTGGCTACGGCCATATTGTTCGGCGTGGCACTGACCCGACAGACCATGGGTGTGGTGAGAAAAGCGCTGCATCCGCAAAAGGGCAATAACGCGGCCATGGCAGAGGAGGTAACTCCCCAGCCGGAACCGACTTACCGGAAGCCGGTAGTGGACGAACCGGAAGTGACCGCCACGGAGGATGAATCGGATAAGAAGGAAAAGAAAGAAAGTTTCTGGAAGAGCTGGACGCACCGGAAACCGAAACAGAAGAAGGAGGAGGAAGAGACTCCGCAGGAAGAACCGGAGAAGGCGACTGAACCTGTCAAGGAGGAACCGGAGAAGATGGTCGTGAAAGAGGAACCGGCACCGGAGCGTGTCATCGACCTGCCCATTGATACCGAAGAAGAGAATGACAGGAAGCACCCTTTTGAGGTGAAGCCGGCCCTGGAGGATGACTTCGACAAGGAAGAAGAGGAGCCGGCATTTGAGGTCAGCAACGATACCAAGGAAGAGGACCAGGCTTACCGTGGAGACGTGTCGCAGCCCTATAACCCGCGTCTGGACCTGGAATTTTACCGCTTCCCGACCCTCGACTTGCTGAACACGTATCAGAACGACGAGCCGGATATCGACATGGAGGAACAGAATGCCAACAAGAACCGCATCATCAAGGTGCTGCGCAGTTTCGGCATTGAAATCAGTTCCATCAAGGCCAGTGTGGGTCCGACTATTACCTTATATGAGATTACGCCGGCAGAAGGGGTACGTATCTCGAAAATCCGTAACCTGGAGGACGACATCGCCTTGAGTCTTTCGGCACTGGGTATCCGTATCATCGCACCGATTCCGGGCAAGGGTACCATCGGTATCGAGGTGCCGAACGCGAACCCGCACATCGTGCCCATGAGTTCCATCCTGACCAGCAAGAAGTTCCAGGAAACAACCTTCGACCTGCCGGTGGCACTCGGAAAGACCATTACCAACGAAGTGTTCATGGTGGATCTGGCCAAGGCGCCCCACATGCTGGTGGCCGGTGCGACAGGTCAAGGTAAGTCTGTGGGACTGAATGCCATCGTGACTTCCCTGCTCTACAAGAAGCACCCCAGTGAACTGAAGTTCGTCATCATCGACCCGAAGAAGGTGGAATTTGCCATCTATGCGCCGATTGAGCGTCACTTCCTGGCCAAGTTGCCCGACGGAGAGGATGCCATCATCACCGACGTGACGAAGGTGGTACAGACACTGAACTCGCTGTGTGTGGAAATGGACAACCGTTACAAGCTCCTGCAGAACGCGGGATGCCGTAACATCAAGGAATATAACGCGAAGTTTATCAACCGCCAGCTGAATCCGGAGAATGGTCACCGCTTCCTGCCTTACATCGTCATCATCATTGATGAGTTCGGTGACCTGATCATGACAGCCGGCAAGGAGGTGGAACTGCCTATCTGCCGTATCGCCCAGCTGGCACGTGCGGTGGGTATCCACGCCATCATCGCTACCCAGCGTCCGACTACGAACATCATTACGGGTACCATCAAGGCCAACTTCCCGGCGCGTGTGGCTTTCCGTGTGGCTTCCATGATGGACTCACGTACCATTCTGGACCGTCCGGGTGCACAGCAGCTCATCGGTAAGGGTGACATGCTGTACCTGCAAGGAAACGACCCCGTGCGCGTGCAGTGTGCGTTTGTCGATACGCCGGAAGTGGAACGCATCGCGGAATTCATCGGCAAGCAACAGGGTTATCCTACAGCTTTCATGCTGCCGGAATACGTGGATGAGAATGCAGAACCCAGCAGTGCAGCCGACGTGGACATGAACCGTCTGGACCCGCTCTTTGAAGAAGCGGCTCGTCTGGTCATCTATCACCAGCAGGGTTCCACTTCGCTGATTCAGCGTAAATTCTCCATCGGCTACAACCGTGCGGGACGCATCATGGACCAGCTAGAAAAGGCGGGCATCGTAGGCCCGGCCAACGGTAGCAAGGCGCGCGACGTGCTTTGTCTGGATGAAAACGATTTACAAATGAGAATGAGCAGCCTGAAGGATTAAACGGACTGCCCTCTAACCCCTAAAAACGATTGTGACAGGTATGAAAAAGATTTTTCTTCTCGTCCTGCTGATGGGAGTCGCCCTGTGTCAGGCTGTGGCTCAACAGGATGCAAAAGCTGAAAGCATATTAAGCAAGATGGCAGACAACTACCGGAAAGCCGGCGGCATCAGTCTGACTTTTGGAGGTACACAACAAGGAAAGCTGTTGCTGAAAGGCAACAAGTTCTGCCTGGAGAGCGGAGGTATCAAGACCTGGTTCGACGGAAAGACACAATGGAGCTACGTGGAGCAGAATGAAGAGGTGAACGTGTCATCCCCCACCCCGGAGGAAATACAGAGCGTCAACCCGTATGCGCTGCTGACATCTTACAAGAAGGAGTTCAACTACCGCTATGTGGGCGAAAAGACCCGTCAGGGAAAGCGGGGACATGAAATCATTCTGACCCCGAAGACCTCGCAGGACATTAAAAGCATCACACTGAACGTGAAGGAAAACAGCTCACCCGTGTACATTGCCATCCAGCTGCAGAACGGAGAGAAACAAGAGTTTCAGATTTCGTCGTACCGCACGGGAGTGAATCTGCCCGACGCGGTGTTCCGTTTCGACAAAAGCAAGTATCCGGGAGCGGAAATCATTGATTTAAGATGACATCATCCGATGTATCGAGAATAGAACTTTGAGCTAAGTAAGAGGGGGTTTCGGCATAGATATACATGACGCTGCCCCCTTTTATTGCATCTATAATGGGACGCGACACGGAAGTAGGCAGTGCCGGACATCCGAAGCTCCGTCCCAACCGTCCGCCACGACTGGCCACGGATGGGTTTGCGTATGTGGCCCCGTGCACCACAATGGCACGTTCGCGGGCCCGGTCGTTAATCCCTTTCTCCAGTCCGTCAAGAATGAGCGAATACCCGTTTCGTCCCTGATAGGTGGAAGCCGTCAGGTAAAAGCCCAGTGAGCTCTTGTAGGAGCCGTATTCGTTGGAAAAAGAAGTGGCATAGTTTCCGCCGCTGTTCTTGCCGTGCGACACTACCGAGGAATACAGCATCCGGCGGTGCTTCATGTCGAACACGTACAGGCGCTTTTCCGTGGAAGGCTTGGAAAAGTCAATCAGGGTCAGCACATCGCGCTTGCGGTTCTTGATGCGGTTATATCCCGTCACCGCCTGCTTGAAGGCCCGCCAGTTGACCACTCCCTCCAGCTGCATGGAATGGTAGAGCGACACGACCTCATCGGCCGCCTTGACCGCTGCTGCAGGGGATTCAGTAGGAACAGACTCTCCTTCCGCCGTGAAATACGCACAGGGGAAAGACAGGAACATGGCAGAAAGAAAAAATTTGATGATATGATTTTGCATGACTTTTTACGACCTGAAAAATATTCGGCCGCAAAGTTACGGATTTTCTGCCCTTCTTCTTCCGTAAAGAGAGTTAATTTTATAGAAATCACTCGATTACAATCACCAGCGAACGTTCCGTCGGTGCCCAGTCGTACACAAACTTGGCATGCGAGGTGGCATTCCGCACACACATGTGCGAACGGGGCGTGGTGCCCAACGACCAGCTGTATTCAATCATCGCCGTGCGAGGCACGTTGACCGGTACCCCGTGAATGTAGGCTCCGTTGGTGAAGCGGCTGGCATACGGTGCATAGCCTCCGGTGGCTGCAGAACCGTCTTTCAGGAACACCATGCGCAACTTTTTCTGCTGCACCACAAACATGCCGAGCGGGGTTTCCTGTGCGTACGGCGGACGGTGCATGCCCGTAGTGGCCGGATTCATGCTGCGGATGGCCCAGGTACCTTCTTCCAGACGTTCCAGGGTGGCAATGTTCTGGTCGCCCCGGTCCACCACGACCACGTGGTTAAACTGCGTGCTGTCGGACAAGAGCTTGACGTAGCGGCGCGGCACCCACCATTCTCCCTCGATGGAGACCGGTGACAAGCGATAGAAACTGCCCGTCTCGCCCAGGAAAGACACCAGCGCCCCGTCGCGTCCGTAACGTTCGGGCACCAGCGTATCCGAAGGAAGATACAGCGGCACCGACTGATAACGTTCCACTCCCAGCGTATCGGCAATGCGCCGGTACACATTCTGCGTGTATTTCCGCACCAGCGGAGCTTCACGGTTCACATTCTTGTAATTCTGGAATATCGCCCAGCGGTTGGCATCGTACTGAAGGTTCTCGATAAAGGCCAGGCATTTGCGTATGTCGTCCCATTTGAATGAACGGACGGTGTCCTTATACGGATACTCATCCTTCAAGGTGTATTTGTCAAAAAGAAGTTCCTTCACCAAGATGATGTCGGCAGCGGTCAGCGGTTTACGCTCAAACGGCAGAATCTCTTCCACCTCCATGCTGTCGGGAGATGCCGTCTCCGACACGATGGGTTGCGACATCGGTTGTTCCACCCCACGGCCTGCTTCCTCCCGGCAACCGCAAAGGAGACACAAGAAGCATATTAAGCCTGTCAGTCGTTTCATAATGAAGGGTTATAAGGTTGGAACAAAGATAATAATTTTTGCTAAAAAACCGCAGGAAAATGCAAAAAATCAGCGACTTTCTGTAAAGAAAGCACGACTTCCGGCTCTTTCTCCAATTACTCGCCCAGGATGCGGGCGGTCTCCACTTTTTCCAGTCGCGCACGCAGCTTTCCCATCATCGACTTGCGGATGCGCAGGCGCATCAGGCAGTCCATGTCGTACGACTGTTCCAGTATCTCGGGCGACTCTTCCTTAACGATGCGCATGATGTCGTTCATGAAGGGATATTCGAACGCCACGGCCACGTCTTCGTCCACCGTCTTCTCAATGACCGGGGCTTCATCCAGTGCCAGCGAAGCCGCCATGCGGTAGGCCACAATCAGACCGCTCGTCCCCAGCTTGATACCGCCGAAATAACGCACCACGATGACCAGCACATCGGTCAGCTCGCGCGAGTTAATCTGTCCGAGGATGGGCTTTCCGGCCGTGCCCGAAGGCTCCCCATTGTCGTTGGCCCGGAAATCCTTCCGTTCCGCGCCCAGCATATAGGCATAACACACGTGGCGGGCATCGTAATATTTCTTCTGGTACTCCTCCAGAAGGGACTTCACTTCGGAGAGCGTACGCACCGGCAGCGCAATGGCAATGAACTTGCTGCGCTTCTCGGTATAGATGGCTTCCGCGCTTTCCTGAATGGTCTTATAGGTATCTTCTTGCATCGTTTTTCTTCTTTCAGGTGGCAAATTTAATGATTTTTCTCGCATTTTTAAAACCGGAAAGCGTATCTTTGCTCCTGCATTAATCCCTTAAGAAACTAATGGCATGAAAAAATTACAAAAACTAACCTACTGTATGGGACTGGTTGCCGTGGCTGCACCTCATGCACAAGCTGCAACGCCCGATTCTGAAAAACCCAACATCTTGTTCATTCTCTGCGACGACATGGGATACGGCGACCTGGGATGCTACGGCCAGCCTTTCATCCAGACACCCTGCATCGACCAGATGGCACAGGAGGGCATGCGATTTACGCAGGCATACGCCGGAAGCCCCGTCAGTGCCCCGTCGCGCGCCACCATCATGACCGGACAGCACAGCGGACACGGACACGTGAGAGGCAACAAGGAATACTGGCTGGGCGAGGTGTGGTACGGACAGAACAAGGAATATGCCGTCACGGGACAGGAGCCGTATGACCCGCAGCACATCATCCTGCCGGAAATCATGAAGAAGAACGGCTATACCACCGGCATGTTCGGTAAATGGGCCGGCGGATACGAGGGTTCGACCTCTACTCCCGACAAGCGGGGCGTGGACGAATACTTCGGCTACATGTGCCAGTTTCAGGCGCATCTCTACTACCCGAACTTCCTGAACTCCTACAGCCGTGCCGCAGGTGATACGGCCGTCAGCCGCGTGATTCTGGAAGACAACATCCGCTACCCGATGAACGGCGAAGACTATTTCAAGCGTACGCAGTATTCGGCCGACCTGATTCACCAGAAGGCACTGGAATGGCTCGACAAGCAGGACGGCAAACAGCCTTTCTACGGTTTCCTGACGTACACCCTGCCGCATGCCGAACTGGTACAGCCCAACGACTCTATCCTGAAGAAATACAAGAAACAGTTCTTTCATGACAAGACCTGGGGCGGACAAGCCGGTTCCCGTTACAACGAGAGCGTGCACACACATGCCCAGTTTGCCGGCATGATCAGCCGACTGGATGCCTACGTGGGCGAAATCCTGGCCAAGCTGAAAGAAAAAGGGCTCGACGAGAATACCATCGTCATCTTCAGCAGTGACAACGGTCCTCACGAAGAAGGCGGTGCCGACCCGACATTCTTCGGACGCGACGGCAAGTTGCGCGGCCTGAAACGCCAGTGCTACGAAGGAGGTATCCGCATCCCGTTCATCGTACGCTGGCCGGGAAAGGTGAAAGCCGGTGTGGTGAACGACCATCAGCTGGCCTTCTACGACATCATGCCGACCTTCTGCGAACTGGTGGGCGACAAGCGCTTCCCCAAGAAGTACCTGAACAAGAAACTGGAAGGTGACTGTTTCGACGGTATCTCTTTCGCCCCTACCCTGTTGGGAAATGACGAGGCACAGAAGGCACACGACTTCCTCTACTGGGAGTTCCACGAAACCGACCAGATTGGTCTCCGCATGGGCGACTGGAAGATGGTGGTAAAGAAGGGTGTTCCCCACCTCTACAACCTGGCAGAAGACATCCATGAGGACCACGACGTGGCTGCCCAGCATCCGGACCTCGTAAACCAGATGAAGCAGGTAATTCTGCGCGAACACCGCCCGAATGACCTCTTCCCCGTGACCTTACCGAAATAAGATATTTCACTGGAAAAAACGCACTTACGTTTCGAACCAAACGCACTTGCGTTCCAACTCAAACGCCAAAGAGTTTTAGACAAAACGCACTTACGTTTTACATTAAACGCAAGTGCGTTTTCTTTTCGGCTTGCTTCCTGCCGTCCGTTCCGCAAGTATATCCACACAAAAAAGGCCCTCCCAAATGCGACTTTGAGAAGGCCCTGTATCGTTCAGAAGAAAAGTATTATTCCAGTTTGTGAATCACCAGTCCCGAACGCAGTTTCGGTTCAAACCACGTGGTTTTCGGCGGCATGATGTTGCCCGTATCGGCAATGTCCATCAGCTGCTTCATGGAAACCGGATAGAGTGCCAGCGCCATCTTCATTTCGCCGCTGTCCACCCGTTTCTTCAGTTCACCCAGTCCGCGGATACCGCCCACGAAGTCGATACGCTTGTCCGAGCGCAGGTCCTTGATGCCGAGAATCTCGTCCAGAATCAGGTTGGAAGAAATCGTGACATCCAGCACCCCAATCGGGTCGTTATCGTCGTAAGTGCCCGGTTTGGCCGTCAGACTGTACCATTTGCCCTCCAGGTAAAGCGAGAAGTTGTGCAAGGCTGCCGGCTTGTAGATGTCCGCACCCTTTTCTTCCACTACGAAGTTCTTCTTCAGCGCTTCCAGGAACGCCTGCGGAGTCAGTCCGTTCAAATCCTTCACCACCCGGTTGTAGTCGATGATTGTAAGCTGCTCGGCCGGGAAACATACCGCCATGAAGTAGTTGTATTCCTCGTCGCCCCGATGGTTCGGATTCTGAGCCGCCTTTTCAGCACCCACCAGTGCTGCTGCCGCACTGCGGTGATGACCGTCGGCAATGTAAAGCGAAGGCATCTCCTTGAACGCCTCTGTCACTGCCTCAATGTCCTTGTCGTCGTCAATCACCCAGAACTGATGGCCGAAGCCGTCATCCGGTGCCACAAAGTCATACACCGGCTTCTGAGCCGTATATTTCGCCACCACGGCATCCAGCGTCTTGTTTTCCGGATAAGCAAAGAACACCGGTTCGATGTTCGCATTGTTCACCCGTACATGCTTCATGCGGTCCTCCTCCTTGTCACGGCGCGTCAGCTCATGCTTCTTGATCACCCCGTTCATATAGTCGGGCACGTAAGCTCCTACCACCAGTCCATACTGCGTCTTGCCGTTCATGGTCTGGGCATAAATATAATAACACGGTTTGTCGTCCTGCACCAGCCAGCCCTTTTCCTGGAACATCCGGAAATTCGCTACCGCCTTGTCGTATACACGCGGGTCGTGCTCATCCGTTCCCTCCGGAAAGTCAATCTCCGGCTTGATGATGTGATACAAAGATTTCTCGTTGCCTTTCGCCTCTTCGCGGGCCTCAGCCGAGTTTAACACGTCGTAAGGGCGGGAAGCCACCTGCTCCACCAAGTCCTGCGGCGGACGAACACCCTTGAAAGGTTTAACTATTGCCATAATGCTTGGGGGAATCAGAAGTTATTTCTTGTTTACACGGAATTTCTCACAACCATCTTTCAGGAAGCCCACAATCTGACGGGCCGCTGCGATGCCGGCATTGATATTTGCCTCAGCCGTCTGTGCACCCATCTTCTTCGGAGTAGAGAAATAACGTCCCGGGAAATGATCGGCAAACTCATCGTGATGAGCCGGCATGATGTCGGTCACATACTTCAAGTCCGGACGGTCATTCATCAGGCGAAGCAAATCTGCTTCGTTAATCACCTCCTTACGGGCAGTATTCACCAGCAAACCGTTTTTCGGCATACGGTTCACCAAGTCATAGTTAATGGAGTTCTTGGTTTCGGCAGTAGCCGGAATGTGCAATGACACCACGTTGCAGGTAGCATACAGTTCTTCTGCAGAATCCACCGGTTTCACGCCGTCGGCCACCATGGCTTCCTTCGGACAATACGCATCGTAGGCATAAATGTCCATACCGATGCCCTTTGCGATACGAGCCACATTGCGTCCCACGTTACCGTATGCATGGATACCCAGCTTCTTGCCCATCAGTTCCGTACCCGATTTACCGTCGTAGAAATTACGAACCGCCATAATCATCATACCGAAAGCCAGTTCGGCCACCGCATTCGAGTTCTGTCCCGGCGTATTCATCACGCAAACCCCGTGAGCCGTAGCTGCCTCCAGGTCCACATTGTCATATCCCGCACCGGCACGTACCACGATTTTCAGTTCCTTTGCCGCATCCAGCACTTCCTTGTCAATGATGTCACTTCGGATAATCACTGCATTTGCATCCTTCACTGCATCGAGCAACTGCTGTTTTTCTGTATATTTCTCCAGCAAAGCCAGTTCATAGCCCGCTGCTTCTATCTCTTTCCGAATACCGTCGATAGCTACTTTAGCAAACGGTTTCTCTGTCGCAACCAATACTTTCATAATACTTGATTTTAAAAAGAAAACAAGGACGTGTTATCGAAATTCCACGCCCTTATCTTCGGGTATAACAACAATTAATGCATTTTCTCAAATTCCTGCATGCAGTCAATCAGTGCCTGCACACTTTCTACCGGCATGGCATTGTAGCAAGAAGCACGGAAACCACCCACAGAACGGTGACCCTTGATGCCCACCATACCTTTTTCGGTAGCGAACTTCAGGAAGTCGGCTTCCAGGTCCTTGTATTCATCGGCCATGACGAAGCAGATGTTCATGTACGAACGGTCTTCCTTGGCCGTTACGGTGCCACGGAACAGCTTGTTGCGGTCAATTTCGGCATACAGCATGTCGGCACGCTGCTTGGCACGGCGCTGCATTTCTTCCACGCCACCCTGTGCCTTAATCCAGCGCAAAGTCTGGAGAGCCGCATAAATAGGCACTACCGGCGGAGTATTGAACATAGAACCCTTGTCCACGTGTGTCTGATAATTCAGCATGGTCGGGATGTGACGGGAAACCTTACCCAGCGCATCGTTCTTCACGATAACGAAAGTCACACCTGCAGGAGCCAGGTTCTTCTGTGCACCTCCGTAAATACAGATATATTTGGAAACGTCTACCGGACGAGAGAAAATGTCCGAAGACATATCGGCCACCATCGGCACATTGACATCCAGGTCGGCATGCAATTCCGTACCGTAGATGGTATTGTTGGTCGTGATATGGAAATAATCCACGTCGGCCGGCACTTCATAATCTTTCGGAATATAAGTGTAGCCTTCTTTTTCAGAAGAAGCCACCTCTACTGTTTCGCCGAATGCTTTCGCTTCTTTCAGCGCTTTCTTGGCCCAAGTACCCGTATTCAGGTAAGCCGCCTTCTTTTCCAGAAAATTATAGGGAACCATACAGAACTCCATGCTTGCACCTCCACCCAGGAACAATACCGAGTATCCTTCCGGAATGTTCAGCAGTTCCTTGAACAGTGCCACTGCTTCATCTACCACCGGCTGGAAGTCTTTAGCGCGGTGACTGATTTCCATCAACGAAAGTCCTGAACCATTATAATCAAGAATAGCCTGAGCTGTCTTTTCTATCACTTCGCGAGGCAAAATAGACGGTCCCGCATTAAAATTATGTTTCTTCATTGGAAGTTTGTTTTGGTTAAACAATCATTTTAGCTAACACTTGCGAATTTAGTGATTATTTTTAGACTTCCAAAAGTTTTCGTGATAATTTTACAGCCTTACTGAATTTTATCTTTCAAATTACATACACAAACGTCATTTTAGTGACATATTGACACGAGAATAGTTAGCTATGGCATGGGGATGCTCACGAGTCATAGCAAAATGCGAAACAGCCTTCACCGCCGGAAGGCTGTCATGACACAAAGTTATTATTTTGCCAGTTCTATCAAAGTTTTTACCCCCTTTATCTTTTCATTTTGTATGAGTTTTAACGTTTGTTTTGCCTTTTTCCGAGAAATTGCCGCAAACGCATAGTGGTCTTTCACGTCCACACGTCCCACATCGTCCCGGCCCAGTCCACCTTTCTTCGACAAAAAGCCCACGATGTCAATCTTGTTGATTTTGTCTTTCTTGCCCTTCCCTATATATAAGGTAACAAACTCCGGCAAGGCTGGCTGCGGCGTCGGCTCCGGCAGTTCAAACTCTTCCAGCGGACGGGGCACATAGTCGGGGATACGCTCCTCATCGTGCAGAATCAGAAAGGCATTACCCTCGGCCTCCCAACGCGCCGTACGTCCGTTGCGGTGAATGAACCCGTCCTCGGCCACCGGCAAGTGATAATGCACCACGTGGCGGATGTCCGGAATATCCAGTCCGCGGGCTGCCAGGTCGGTCGAGATAAAGATGTGGCAGCTTCCGTTACGGAACTTATACAGCGCCCGTTCACGGTCGTCCTGCTCCATTCCGCCGTGGAACGTCTCGCAATACACCTTCATGGAGTGCAGGTACTTCCCTACCCGGTCCACACTCTCACGATGGTTGCAGAACACCAGCGTCGATTCGTTGCCCAGCGTACACAGCAGCTTGTAGAGCGTTTCCAGCTTGTCCTTCACCGGCGAAGTGACTCGATACACTGACAAGCGCTGCGACACCGTTTCCTCCGGATTCAGGAAATCCAGTTTCAGCGTGCGGTTCATGCCCGTAAAACGCGGAATCTCCTCCGCATCGGTAGCCGACAACAGGAAGCGGCGACGCAATGCCGGCAACTTTCCGATGACCTCGGCCATCTCGTCCTGAAAGCCGAACTCCAGACACTTGTCGAACTCGTCGATGACCAGCGTACGCACGGTGCCCGCCTCGAAATTCTGCTTGTTCAGGTGGTCGTTCATACGTCCCGGCGTACCGATAATCACCGCCGGCGAAATGCCCTTCATGGTGCGGTGTTCCTCCATGGCCGGACGTCCGCCGTAACAGCTCATCACCGGAAAGCCGGTCGCCATGGCCTTAAACACCTGCTCAATCTGCAAAGCCAGCTCGCGCGAAGGTACCAGTACCACGGCCTGCACGCCTTCTACTCCCTTTTTCAGCGAACTCACCAGCGGCAGCAGGTAGGCCAGCGTCTTTCCGGAACCCGTAGGCGAGAGCAGTATCAAATCGCTGCCCTCCTTCCACGCATCGATGGAAGCCTCCTGCATGGCGTTCAACTGGTCAATCTTCAGGTTTGATAGTATCGTTTGTATGTCCATAATTCTTGTTTTTTGCGGGTTAGTTAGCAAAGATAATCAAAATAAACTACAGGCACAACACCAGATCGGGCAGCAACACTGCCGTTTCCGCTTCCTCTTTCGGCGCATCCTTCGGTTTCCACGCCACCACGAAGCGCACGGAAGCCGACTTCACTTCATAGCCACGCTCCTTCCACTCGGCCAACTTTTTCTGCATATTCTGCGACAAGCGGGCCACCGGCTTTTGCGCCTGATTATACAATGTGTAGTCTTTATAGAACAACGTATCACCCCCTTTCAGCGACAGTACCTCCCGTTTGAGTTCCTTGAAGAATCCCAAGAACACATCCTTGTGCGAAAGCTGCAACACAATCTCACCGGGCATTGCATACTCCCGCGAATCTACCAGATACTGGTCTGCTTTCAGATTCGCAAAGCAATCTCCGTTTGTATGCACAAACAACCGTTTTTTGGCACGGGTAATGCCCACATAATACCGGCGCATCTGATGCACATCCTTTGGGAACTCGTCCGAAACAAGCATATACACGTCGTCAAACTCACGGCCCTTTGCCTTGTGGATGGTCGACACCACCACATCAGCCCCCGACACGTCACAAAAATCTTCCATCGAAGACTCAAACACAAACTCCTTGAAATCCGTGAAATACTTCATCCGGTTGATTTCCTCAAACAACTCCACACAACGCTTCACGTAAGGCAAACCCAAACTCCCTTCATAAGCCGCAAACGTAGCACCCTTCGCCTTCTCCCAGAGTTCATCCGGAATCAAAGGCGTACTCACCTGCTTGCCTATATACTTCAGGAAATACCTCATCTCGGCCATGTTCCAGAACAGCAAGCCCTCCATCGACTGAATCAGCTTGCTGCGCACACCACGCTTCCGCAACAGTGCCACCAGAATGACCGCCTCTTCATTGGTCTGGGTAAGCACACATGCGGTACCCTCTCCTCTATTCCGTAGCAGTTCCTCCACCAGCGGCTGATACATGTAGGCAGACTGATGGCGAGTCACTCCAACCCATCCGTCTTCCTTGCGCATCGATACAATCGGCATGCTTTTCAGCCTTCCGCCAATACCTTTCACAAAATCATTGGCCGCTGCCACCACATGACGTGCACTCCGGTAATTCTCCGTCATCTCCACAAAGCGGCTTCCAGCCTCCTGTGTCAGTTGCCACATGTAACCGGAATCCGAACCACGGAACTCATAAATATTCTGGTCATCGTCGCCCACAGCTATCACCCGCATCTCCTCATTATGGTGCATCAACGCCCTTACCAGCGCATGCTCTTCCACGCCCATGTCCTGCGCCTCATCAATCACCAGCACCGTCTTGCCAATCCGGTTGGGCTCCACTTCCCCCTGTTCAATCATCTCCGCAGCCTTCCCCACCACATTCTTCACTTCCTCCAAGTTTCCAATCAAGCCCAGCAAGTCAAAACAATAGGCATGAAAGGTTTTGATTTCCACGTAGTGCGCCGCATTGCCAATCAGTCCCATCAGCCGCTGCTTGAATTCCGTGGCAGCCGCCCGGGAGAAAGTCAGCATCAGCAACTGCTCGTGCTTCACATCCTCCAGCAGCAACAGCGAAGCTAACTTGTGCACCAGCACACGGGTTTTTCCGCTGCCCGGACCAGCCGCCACCACAATGCAGCGCGACTCCTTGTCCGAAATAATCTCCATCTGCCGCTGAGACAACTGCCCGAACAACTGCTTGTACTTTTCCGGCGTGAGGTTACGCTGAATCTCGTTCACCCGCTCACCCTTGAAGTATTTGGCAATAAATTTCTTGTAATCCATCTGGAAATAATCCTGCACATACTGCAAAGCCTCCTGATAATCCTTCACCATCAGGTTGGCATATTCTCCCACGATGTGCACCTGCTGAATCTTCTGCTTGTAGAACTCGTTCAACATCCGGTAATCCTCCTGTTTGTAGCGCGACTTATTATCCTTTATCCGCTTGATGTCCATCGCATTGTAAAGCACCAGGAAACCACCTTCCAGCTTGAGAGCCCCAATCTTCGACAGATACAGAAGTGCTTCTTCCACATCTTCCAGTTGCAAATCTTCCATTCTGCCAAAAAGAGACTGAGGACTCGCTTTCAACTGATTCAAGAGTTCCACTACCGAGAACTGTACAGCCGCCTTCTCCGTTGCGGTTTCCTTACCCTCTCGCTCCTCCACCAGCTTATACAGCCATTCCACGGCAAAACGACTGATTTCCAACCGTTTCTCAAACCGTTTGATAGTAGTCTCCAGGTCTGCCCGGCGAGTAAGCTCCATGTTACGTGCAGCGTCTTCCTTCTTGTGCGTATACCCTTTTATGGTAAGAAAATACAGCAACGTGCGGATGTCTTTTTCCTTCGACGTGACAACTCCGTCGTGCACCGCATTGTCGTTCAGTTGCTTGCACGAAATCCGCAGCGACTCATCCGGGATATGGTTGAGAATATACTGTTCCAGTTTCGCAAAACGCTCCAGCAGCATCCGCGACTTCCGTTCCGAGTCGCCCGCATCCTGCAAATAGGCCGAAATATCCTTACTGTCGGCCAATATACCCTCCTGCCGCATCCGTTCTACCACCGAAACCACTTCCTTCTTGGTCAGTCCCAGAATATCGGCCAGGTAATCAATCCGCGATTCTGCTCCCGAGTCCTGTGCCTTGGCAATGTACTTCTGCGAAATCAAGGACGTAATGATTCTCACCGCCTTCTCTATCTCGTCAGTACCAAACAACACCGATGCCGTGATACGCTTCCGTGCCTCGTCCATGTTCTTTACCGTGATACCGGTGGCATACACATGCGGCACATTGTTTCCTCGCTCCAGATAACCGCTCTGCTCCAGTGCCGCCAGAGCCGTCCGCACACGTGTTTCAATATCCGCCACCGAGTCATCCCATCCCGCATTCCGGGCAATCTCCAGCGCCGAACAGCACACCCTCATGCGTTTCCTCGTCATATCCTTCACCGCCTTCCACACCTGCTGGATTTCACTGATACTCAGCTTCGTCTGATTCAACAGAATAAAATGCTTATCCAGGTCATTGTCACTGTAAAGCACATAACAGCGTGCGTTAAGATGCGGGTCACGTCCGGCCCTGCCGGCTTCCTGCACATAGTTCTCCAGCGAATCGGAAATATCGTAATGCACCACCAGTCCCACATCCTTCTTGTCCACTCCCATTCCGAAAGCCGACGTCGCCACGATGATGCGCACCTGGTCGCTCATGAACGCATCCTGGTTGGCAATCTTCTCGTCGGCATCCATCTTTCCGTTGAAAGGCAACGCCTTATAGCCGTCGCGCGTCAATTTTGCAGCCAGTTCCTTGGTACGCCGTGTACGCGACACATACACAATGGTCGGACAGCTGGACTCTGACACCAGCTCCCTCAGCTTGGTATACTTATCCTCGTCCGTCTCGGCATGCACCACCGAATAGTGCAGATTCGTTCGCGAAGCCGTAGAGGCAAACAGCTCCAAATCCAGGTTCAACGTCCGCTTGAAATAATCACAAATATCCTGTACCACTTTCTGCTTGGCCGTCGCCGTGAAACAGGATACCGGTATCGGGTTACGGCATCCTTTCTTTTGCTGATATTCCTGAATAAATTTACCGATATACAGATAATCCACCCGGAAGTCCTGCCCCCAGGAAGAAAAACAATGCGCCTCATCAATAACGAATCGCACCACGTGGCGCACCATCAGAATCCGCTCGATGGTTTTCGAGCGCAACATCTCCGGGGCGATATACAACAGGGAAGCATCTCCCTCCTGCACCCTCTGAATGGAAAGCGCCCTCGTAATAGGGTCCAGCAGTCCGTTGATGGTCACGGCATCAGTAATCCCCTTGTCAGCCAGATTGTCCACCTGGTCCTTCATGAGCGACTGCAACGGCGAAATAACCACCGTAAGTCCATGCACCGCCCGTGCCTCCATAAGTGCCGGAAGCTGGAAAGTCAGCGATTTTCCTCCCCCTGTAGGAAAGATAGCCAGCAAAGACTTCCCCTCTACCGCCGCCCGGGCTGCCCGTTCCTGAAGCGGTTCACCCCCGTAGGTACGGAACTGGTCATAGCCAAAGAAAACTTTCAGGTTACGCAGCACATCCAGCTGGCTATTGCAATAGGCACAGCCTTCCGCGCAGCGTGTACGCCGCAACAATTTCATCACATATTCCACTTCAGGATAATTGCGAAGCACCCATCCGGGCGTCACGGAACGATGGTCAGTCGTATCGACCAATGCCAGCGCATAAGCCAGCTCACACGGATAACGCTCAATCAGCATCTCCACATCGGCATGAGCACATATCTTTCCCTCATAAAACCGGCGTATCAGTCCAGCCAATCCCCAGACCACCGTTTCGGCTCTCACCATGCTGAAAAATCCCCGGAACTCCTCCTTCCCTTTCAGCAACGAGGCAAACACCTTTCGTTGCTCATCGGGCAATGAATTCCACCGGGTAATCTCATCCAGCAACAAATCGCGCGCCTTCTCACAATCGTTCACCGGATTGTTCATCTGGTCTGCAGCCAGTTTGTCGTCTTTCACCAGTCGGTGATAAGGACGTTCCGGGAACAGCAACGGCGAGACGTACAGCGTATCCACCAGCGTCCAGCGACAATCCTTGTCGGGGAACAGGTATTTCGCATCGTGGTGAATGATATTATGTCCGCAAAGGTAATCCGTATCGTGCAGGAATTCGAACAGCTCTTCCTTCGATGCCTTATGGAAGGTGGCACCGTCCTGCCGAAGAGCCCCTATATCATGAATTTTATGGTCCTTCAATCCTACCTCTACGTCAACAATGGCATAACGCGAGGTTTTATTTCTTGTGAATATATCCCAGATTGCCATAGATTGTGTTTCTCAAAATAATTACAAAAGTAAGAAAATCCGGCAAGAATGGGAGGAAATGGAGAAGAATATTCGGGGGATGGCTAGAAATCTATAAAAAGAACGGCGAAAAGAAAAACTAGAATCTTATCCATCTTCTCCAGCGGAAGATTCTAAAGAAGCGAGGAAACCAGCTTATCACTGGTCGAGGGCAATCCCAGTTCCGGCTTTGCACGTCTGCCACATGGCTCGCCACGATGGCCGGATTCTCCCCGTTGCGCACAGCTTCACGAAGCACACGGGCCACCTCTTTTTTATCCGTATATTCCGCCTCACCGAATCCTTTGATAGTCTTCAATACCCGCATGATATTGTTGGCATAGCCTACAAACGTACCAAACTGCGAATAGCTGACATCTTTCAGCGCACAATCCCCGTCAAACAACACAATGTTGTAAATGGGGAGCTGAGCAAACTGTGGAGACTGTTCTTTCAATGCTTTTATGTGACCGGCATTCTGCATAATCGGGTTGTAGAACCGGTATTTCTCCTTGCCATAATTCAGAATCTGTGTCCAATAACGTTGCCTTTCACTGCCAAACAGCCAGCCGCTATAGTCCTTTACTTCTATCGCCACCAATCCCTGCGGAGTAGCCACCACAAGGTCAATTTGGGAATATCCCCCACTCTTTTTTTTCACATACAAGTCATGAAAGATTGCTTTCGGATGCACACCTTTCTTTAGCATCTTGATAATGAGCTTTCGTTCCGCTTTTGTTCCTCTTGTAGGAGAAGACACAGAGCAAAGCAGCTTCATATCTCTTCGATGACTGAGATATGAAACGATAGCAACAGCTATAATTAAGAAAAGTAATAGATATTCCATAAACAAGTCATTTAACATACATCTCCATCAATAGCCCAAAGCCCTTTTTCCGGAGCATCGCCACTATTTTTTCATACTCAATAATCACTTTTGAATTAGAACCATTTTCTTTTACCAAACGACGTAATTCACCTGTCTTTTTGTTCTTTACTTCAGTAACGCAAGAGGAAACTATCTGGTAAAGCACCTCTAGGTTCAGCTTCGTACCGTCCACTGAACTCAGTTCTAATTTATGGAGATTCATGATTACATGTTATTCTTATTTGTTTTCGTTATATATTTCTGTGTAGGGGCATTCTTACGACAAAAAGCGATCAGTGCCTCCCGTATTTGAAGTTTCTTTTGTGCTCTTGTGGTTACTCCTTGACTTTTACTCCTTGACTATAATCAGAATTAATGGAGTAAGAAGTCCATCGCCCTCTATTGTTAGATACAAGCATACCCTTGTCAACCAGCGCATAAAGAATTCTTCCTACTTCCAAAGGATTCTTACCCAATAATTGCTGTATACGATAGATATGTTCCGTAATGTTATTGAACTGCTTCGGAGTCTTCATCATTCTTCGCTATCAGATTCCCTTAAACAAGCCCAATTTATTTTTCTGCAAAGTTAATAATATTTGAGATTTAACAGACTAAATAAATCACTTTCCCGCATCTATCAAAATGTCACCCCACTCCCATCCTCCCTCAAACCTCTTTCTTTTCTCGCTCCATAGCCCCTACGCTCAAAATCTACAAGCAGAGCTGTTTTGTAAAATTGAGGAAGATTACATTCCCCCCATAAACAAACTCAAAAAGAAAGTATAAAACATACACTCCAAATTAATATACAAGAGAAGTTTACAAAAATAATCAAAAAGATAATGCAAGCCTATTTACCTCAACTTCCCCAATCAGAAAAGCCTACTACCTCTACACTTCCCAACTTTCTCCCAAAATTACCTTCACCCCCCCAAAGCCGCCAAACGCAAGTACGTTTCCTCTCAAACGCCAAAGAGTTTACCGCCAAACGCCGAAGCGTTTCAGACAAAACGTCAAAGAGTTTCCTTCCAAACGCAAAGACGTTTCCCCCCCCCCAGTTACCTCCCCACACTCCTGTTTCCCGAAAGCACATATAAAAATACCCCTAAACCGCTTCCAGAATCTTCCAGACACGCCCAATTTATGCGTCAATAATCCCATCCAGAAGACTTCTGAGAAGGGATTGCCTTGCATACTTCCCTCTGAAAGAATAAATCCATTAAGACAAAAAGACAGGAATCCAGCCAGAATCCTGCCCAAAAGACATCATTCATTTTCAGAAAAAGGAAAAAGAACAGAGGAAAAAACAGAAAAAACCCATCGGAAAGCGTATCTTTACAATCAATTCATAAACATTTATCTCATGCAAATACAACTTGTTTCAACTGACAAGAAACGTTTCCTCCCGCTCTTGCTTCTGGCCGATGAACAGGAATCCATGATAGACCGCTACCTGGAACGGGGCGACTTATACGTGATGTACGACAAACTGCTTACAGAACCGGTTGCCGTGGCCGTCGTAACGGATGAGGGGAAAGGAATTCGTGAGCTGAAAAACCTGGCCGTAGCTCCACACTGGCAACGGAAAGGATACGGACGGCAGATGGTGGAATACCTTTGCCAGCGTTACCAGAATGTGTGTCACACGCTGACGGTAGGCACAGGAGACAGCCGTATGACCATTTCTTTTTATCAGAGCTGCGGGTTTGTCTACTCGCACACGGTGCCCGACTTTTTTACCCTCCACTATGACCATCCGATTGTAGAGGATGGAAAGGTGCTGAAAGATATGTACTATTTCAGCCGCACTCTTGCCCAGACAAATGAAACTGACGGATGAATCAGAATAAACCCTGCAAAAGTTTGCTCGTTCCGCAAAAAGTCGCGTCCTTTGTAATTGTAAATTTACAAGACTATGGCTGACAATTACATTGAACGACAATATGAGGCATATCAGGCACGGAAGGCGGCCTGGGAAAAAGAACGGAAGTATAAGAAGAAAAAGCCGGCGGCTCCGGCTGAAGCTCCCCATCGCTCGGGGGCTTTCCTGCAAAATCAGGTGAAGAAGGTGGTGGCTGTGCACGACCTGTCAGGTGTGGGCCACGTGTCACTGATGGCGGTCATTCCGGTGCTCTCGTCCATGGGCTTTCAGGTGTGTCCGCTGCCCACGGCAGTCCTGTCCGCACATACGCAGTACCCCACGTACTCGTTCCTCGACCTGACCGACGAGATGAAGCGCATCATCGAGAACTGGGAGAAGATGAACGTGCACTTCGATACTTTCTACACGGGTTATCTGGGTTCGCCGCAACAGGCACAGATTGTGGAGGAATTTATCCTGAAATTCCGTGGAGAGAACGACATGGTGGTGGTGGACCCGGTGCTGGGCGACAACGGTCGTCTTTATAAAGGTATCACTGAGGAGATGGTGACGGAGATGAAGAAACTGATTCACCTGGCGGATGTCATCACGCCCAACCTGACGGAGCTGTATTACCTGCTGGACATGCCGTATCAGGAACACATCACGGATGCGGAACTGAAACAGGCACTGAAGACACTTTCCGACCGGGGGCCGGCCATCGTCATTGCCACGAGCGTGCCGGTGAGCGGCGACCCGCGTTCTACGTCGGTTTATGCTTACAACCGCTTTGGCGACCGTTACTGGAAGGTGACCTGCCCCTATCTACCGGCGCACTATCCGGGCACGGGCGACACGTTTACCAGTGTCATCACGGGGGCGCTGATGCAGGGCGACAGTCTGCCCATTGCGCTCGACCGCGCCACACAGTTTATCTTGCAGGGCATACGGGCCACATTCGGCTATGAGTACAACAACCTGGAGGGTATCATGCTGGAGAAGGTGCTCCACAACCTCGACATGCCGATTCAAATCAGCAGTTACGAGCTGGTGGAATAAACGGCCACACGAATCAGTACATACGTATCAGCCCGACGGGGAGTTCCACTTCGCCGAAGGGTATCAGGGCATTGAACAGACGGATATGCCGGTAGTTTCCGAGGGAGGCGACCGGGATGTCCGTTTCTTTTATCTGTCCGCTGTCGAGCAGGTATCGGCGCTGGGTTCCGGCCAGCAGAGGCTGTGCGGGGGTGTGCCATTCGCATCCGTCCCAGAGGGCGATGTTGGCGATGGAGGTATCGGTGAGGAGTCCGTGGCGCACGATGAGCACGTCGTCGGCCGTATCGCGCAGCGCAAAGGCTTTGTCGAGCACGTGGCGGTCGGCCTGCTTGTAGCGGTAGTCGATGTCGTCCTGCACCACCAGTTGCAGACTGTGTACGGGGCGGACGTGGTAAGGAAAGTATTCCACACGAATCACGTCGCGGGCATAGGTCAGGCGGCAACGGGTGCGTGCGGTATAGGCTTCCGGACGGAGATAGTCACACACGTGGAGGTCGGGCACGGGACCAAAGAAGGCACAGCGCGTGTCGTTCATGCGGCGGTCGTGCAGCGAGGCATGCCACACTTTCCCGTCTTCGATGCGGAGGGTTTCAATAAAGAGGCACATAGACTTTCTGTTTCATTTCTTCGTATTCGTTTCGGGCTTCGCTGCGGAAGGTGATGCCTCCCCCGCTCTTGAACACCTTCGTGCCGTCGGGCTGCTGTTCCAGGAAACGGATGAGAACAGCACTGTCCAGATTGCGGCCGTCAAAGTAACCGGTCACACCGGTATAAAAGCCACGGTCGTACGTCTCGGCCTCGCGGATAATCTGCACAGTGCGGGGCTTGGGAGCTCCGGTGATGGAACCTGCCGGCAGAAGGCTGAAGAACAGGTCGCCCAGTTGTGAAGGATAGTCTTCGGGCAGACGGCCACGGATTTCAGAACTCATCTGAAGCAGCGGACCACGGTGGGTGTGCAGCTCGTCCAGGTAGCGGTAGCGGGTCACGGTGACTTCGGTGGCGAAACGGCTCAGGTCGTTACGGATGAGGTCGGTGATGGTGGCATGTTCGGCCGCTTCTTTCGGGTCGGCCAGCAAGCGTTCGCGGGCATCGGGCAGCGTAGCATCCATCGTACCTTTCATGGGATGGGAATAGATAAAGTCATCGGTTATCCGGACAAAGATTTCGGGCGAGAACACCACAAAGCGGTCGTTTACCCACAGTCTGTAGGGAGCACGGGCATGGTCGAACACCTGCCGCAGGGTGAGGTCAGTATCGACGGGGGTAGCACAGGTGTAGTTCACCAGGAAGGAGTTGCCGCCATGCAAGTGACGGTGCACGATGTCGAATCCGCGACGGTACTCCTCAAAACTCATCGGACAAGGCTCCCAACGAAAAGAGCGGGGATGCGGAGTGGCGGGCATTCCTTGCGGCACGTTCGTGGCTCCCGGAAAAGCAAACAGCAGTTCCGAAGAAGGCAGACGGTGGGGTTCTTCCACCAGGCATTTCTCGGCAGTATAATCTATCAGGAAAAAGAACGGGCGGCCTTCGCAGCCAAAGCGGTTCATGCGGGTGATGGCTTCCTCACGGCCACAAAAAGAGAGGGTATCAGTCATTTCGTTTGGTTTTGAGGGAACAGAGATAAAGGGTTACTCCCACGGCTACGGCAAGCATCATCGCTTTCAGCCAGAGGGCATCGAACATCAGGAAGATGCAATGCAGGGAGGTGAGCCACAACAGGCTCAGGGCGAGTACCTTAGCACGCAGAGGGATGGCGCGCGACTCACGGAAATCGCGGATATAAGGTCCCAGCAGCTTGTGGTTCAGCAACCACTGGTAAGCTCTCGGCGAACTGCGGAAAAAGAGGGCAGCCGAAAGCAACAGAAAGGGTGTGGTGGGCAGCACAGGCAGGAAAATACCGGCCACACCCAGTGCCAGCGACAGGAATCCGATGGGGAGGTAAATGTATTTCATGGCGCAAAAATACAAGGTAAACGGCACACCGCAGGCAGGAGTTTAGTTAATAACCTCAAAATCGGAAGGGCTGCACGGGGATAAGCTTGCAGAAAAAGAAAGTTTTCACCATATTTGTAATTGTTACAATCTTGTTAAACTATTCAACTATCAAAGAATCATGAGAAAACTAATCTGGACTTTATGTGTGATGGTGTGGAGCCTGGCGGGCTTTGCACAGGAAAAGAGTTACCAACTTTCCAGCCACATCCTGGACATTCAGCAGGGGCAGCCTGCGGCGGGAGTGAAAATCAGTCTGTCGCAGCTTCAGCCCGACGGCAAGACCTGGGTGCTGCTGGAGGAAAGACTGACCGACGAGAACGGCCGCGTGAAGGATTTCCTGAAAGAAGGCACGACCGACCACAAGGGCATCTACCGCCTGACGTATCACGTGGCGCCCTACTTCGAACGATTGCAGCAGGATTCGTTCTACCCGTTCATCGAAGTGGTGTTCGAAATCAAGGACGGCAAGCACTACCATGTGCCAATCACGCTTTCGCCCTACGGATATTCTACGTATAGAGGAAACTGAAAAAAGAATGGGAGCCTGTTCAAGCTCCCATTTTTCGTGCCTTGCGGGTGCAATATCGCTTGCACTGGGCACAGATGTCATAACCCAGCATGGCTCCCAATATGAAATCTTCTTCCGGAGTGAGCAGGTTCAGGGGACGTGTCACCATCATGCGAATGGCTTCAATGCATTCCGCCTTGCCGAAGAAGAGATTGATGCGCTCGTCGTCCACCGGCTGAATCACAAACTTGATGCGCTGGCTTCGCAGACGTTTCACGGCAAAGTCTTCATATCGCTTGTTCGTGGTGTACAACACCATCTGACGCACGCCTTTCTTCAGCTCATAGATGTGGTTGAGAAAGACTTTCAGTTCTACGGGATTGATATCGGGAGTCATCATGGGCTACGGATTTAGAAGATAGAGAAATGAGGTCGGAAGGAATCAGGCCAGATCGGCTTTGAGCATCTCTGTCCAGGCCGACACGCGGGCATCAGTCTGGTCGCTTTCGTTCACGTCGTCGAGGGCCAGTCCCACGAACTTTCCGTCGGCAACGGCCACGGAAGAAGCGTAGGTGTAATCGCTGTCGGGCACGGCTCCCACGAAGGTACATCCGCTGTCTTTCAAGTCTTCAAAGAGGATACCCATACCGTCGCAGAAGGTATCGGAATAGGATTCGGAATCGCCGCAACCGAAGAGGGCGATGGTCTTGCCGGAGAGGTTAGCGTTTTTCAGCACCTTGATGCCGTCGTACCAGTCGTCCTGCAACTCTCCGTCACCCCAAGTAGAGGTACCCAGAATCAGGGCTTCGTAACTCTCTACCAGGGCAGCATCCAGCTTGCTCACATCGTGTACGTCTTCAGGGGATACTCCCAGCTTTTCCGCTATCAGGCGGGCCACAGACTCAGTGGTGCCTGTGGTAGAACCATAAAAAATACCAGTTTTCTTCATTTTCTACATGTTTGATTTGACATCGCAAAGAAACGGCATCCGGCGCGAATTTGAAATACCTAAAAATTGGGATTTTGAAGGCGGCATCTGCGGGTTATTTACTAACTTTGGGCAGAAAAACAAAAGGCCGGCCCTCTGCCGGAGATAAAGTATGAGAAGAAAGGAAGAAAAAAATACCATTATCGAGATATGTCCGGTGCGGAACGTGATTGCCCGCTTCGGCAACAAATGGGCTTTGCTGGTTATTCTGATTTTAAGTGAAAACAAGGTGCTGCGTTTCAGCGAACTCAAGAAAATGATTCCCGACGTATCGTCGCGAATGCTGTCGAGCACGCTCCGTACGCTGGAGGCTGACGGGCTGGTAAGCCGGAAGGTGTATCCCGAGGTACCGCCCAAAGTAGAATACAGTCTGACGGAAACCGGACTTTCGCTGGTTCCCTTCATCGTCCAGCTGACTGAATGGGCGCAAAAGCACATGAAATCCATAGTAAAACACCGGGAGGAGTTTGAAGCTGCCGAAGAAGAGTAGCAGCTTCTTTCCTCGCGGAAGAATTACTTGCTTCCCGGTACTGGCAACATACCGAGCTGCATCAGCATGCTGAAGAGGTCGGGTACACCGTGTTCGCAGACAATCTTGCTGTCCTTCAGTTCGTAGATGTTCATGGCCGTCACACGGACGGGTTTGCCGGTGGCGGGCATACCCATGAAAGGCTGGGTCTGAGTACCGCTCATCGTGAAACGAATCATCACCTTGTCGCCTTCTGCAATGACTTCTTCGGCATTCCACTGCACATCGGGCATGGCACCGCGCATCATGCGTAGCACATCCATGTAGCCTTCAAAGCCGTGCAGCGGCTCTGGCGAAGTGGGGGCATAGAAAATCACTTCGGGGGCGATAATGGTTTCACCTATCGAGCGGTCGCCCGTGTTGATGAAACGGATAAACTGTTGCATGACTTGTTTGTTTTTTTCCAGGACGGATGCCTGTTCGGAAGTTACTTCATTTTTCATCATCTTACTTGTTTCTTTAAAGAGTCAGACCGCGGAGGTTTCCGGTTCAGGAAAGGCCTGCCGGAAGCGGTCTTCTCAGCATTTACGGTACAAACTTAGCACTTTCTTTTCTGACACACAAGAGGTTACATTTCTTCTGCTTAGTAACCTTTTTCTCACTTTTGCTGGATTTCAGCCGGTTTTATAGGGAAATTTTGCTGTTATTTTCTGCGGAAGAAGACAAGCGACCTTTCGACATTTCTTTCTACCTGCACTATGAGGATAGAAAAGACGTCTCAGCACAGCCAAATTAGAAGAATGCTGTGTTTTCCATTTGCTTTTGATTTTTTTGTATATTTGTCGCATGAAATTACGAAAAAGGTCTAAGTGATTGAAAATGAGTTGCAGTTACCAACTCATAGTAGTAATAGGTTACGAATTAGTTAGTTATCTGCTGTTTTATTCTTCTGCGCGTTGCGTAACCTTCAAAGAACTCTTCGTATGCAAAAGTAGCACTTTAATGGCATATATTGAAATAAAAATCCAGCTTTTTAAGCTCCACAGACAAGTTTTTCCGTAAAAGCGAATTTATTCGTAGGAACATCATCATCAATAAATTGACGACCATGTTCCTACTATTGCATAAGCATAGAAAAGGGCTTTGCGTCACGCCTGAACCATGTTCAGACTGATGATGCAAGGCCCCTTTCTTTTTTTGCTTATGCCACAAGCGGTGCTTTTACGGCTGTCACCTGTTGATTTTCTTTTTTTGTCGGTTCCTCTAATCGAAAACGGAAGTCATGGGTAACCACACCTTCCATAAATGAAAAGTGCCATTACCCATGACGGCAAACCGGAAAGAAAATTGCAACCGCATAACTAAACAGGTTTAGCCACACGGTTGCAACATACTTTCTTGGAATGTTTGCCGGTTTCACGTTTTCGCCGTATCCCTTTTTTGACATTTCCTTTCTTTCTTTTCCCGGAACATTTCATATCCAATATGCCTCCACATCCGTTTACCTCCATTTTGATGGTCTTTCAGGCAGTCGCATCAGGTGGATCGTTCCCGTTCTGGGTGCAAAGGTAAATCCGGGATTGGGATGCTCAATGGTTTTTAGAAAAAATCTCCAGCCCTGCGGGTAGTATTTTTTCTTTGAAAACCCTTGCTCTACCCACTCCCTACCTTTTTTGAAGCACCCGAAACGAAAACGACCGAAGCGACAGAAAGACGCATTAAAAAAAATGTCGGATAAACGGGAGGCATATAAGGTTGGAAACTCAACTCCCTCAGCTCTCGAATCCGCATTAAAAATAAAAATAAATGGATATGGAAGCAGCAGTAGCAACAAAATTCGTGAAGTGGGAAGTTCCGACATTGGAAAGCCTACATGAGTGCAAGGTTTACAGACTTCGTATGAAAGTGAATAATGGCGAGGTGCTGAACAGAGAGGAAAAGAATTGGATAACCGAAAAGGTAAACGGCAATACCTATTTCAAAAGTGCGATACCATTGCAAGGATGGCGGTTTGACTTCTCCGACATACTGAGGACATTCCTTGTAAGCCAGTACGGACAATGGAGAGAATACAAGGCTATGGACAAGACGGCACTCCGCAAGATATTGTACGGAAGAATTGACAGAATTGTTGAACTTGACAAACGACACCCAAAATGACAGCAGCAATGAACATAAGACAGACAGCGCAATCCATTGGACTTGCAGTATTCGCATTTCTGTTGCGCTGTTTCCTTTGGATAGTCAATATCCTTTGGTACATCATCAGAGAAATAGTCTGTGGAGTATTCCGAATGGTTATCAATGTAATGGTATTCATCATATTCCTCATTGCCATTTTCGGCTTTCTCCTATGGCTACTGACACTTTGAATTAACTCCCAAAAGCATAGCATTATGAAACGATACAGCAAGACAGCAGCGCAGCAATGCAGATTTTACGAGGTGGACAACATCTTTGAGTATATGGTGGAAACCTACATCAACGGCAACCATTCAACCCTAAGAAGGCTATACCACGAACTCAACAAGGAAGCGAGAAAGGATTTTATCAGTTTTCTTTTGGTGGAATGCCCCCCACAATACCACACGGAGATTTTACAAGAGATTGTCTGACCACATAAAGGAACGGATATGAACAGGACAACGGAAAAGATACCCACATGGAGTTTAGCCTATATCATCAATGGCGATGCAACCGCACTCACAGACGATGAAGTTCAGACAATAGACAGATGGATGAAGCAATGGCAAGTACAAGATGTTTCACCCCTCACAGATGAAGAAGGGAACGCACAGCCTTATTTCACCCATTACCCCCTTTTCGGACTTCCCACAGAAGTGGAAGATTGCAAGATACTTTATTTGAACGACAACCCGACTAAAATTTGAGATTATGATGAAAGGAACAGACCATTTCAAACGAACCATACAGATGTTTTTGGAGCAGAGAGCAGCGGAAGATGAACTATTCGCCAAAAGCTACCGCAACCCTGCCAAGAACATAGACGATTGTGTCACATACATTCTGAACTATGTTCAGAAAAGCGGTTGCAACGGCTTTTCAGACGGAGAGATTTACGGACAAGCCATTCACTATTACGATGAAAACGAGATTGAAGTAGGCAAGCCTATACAATGTCAAGTAGTTGTAAACCATGTGGTGGAACTGACAGAAGAGGAAAAGCAGGAAGCAAGAAGAAAGGCTGTTGCCCAATATCAGCAGATGGAACTCCAAAAGCTACAGAACCGCAACAAGCCGACAGCGAAAAAAGAAACACAAGTCCAACCCTCATTATTTGATTTTTGATATGAAACCGAGAACACGCATACAGAAAGAGGTAGTCCGTTTGTCAAGCGGACTGCCCGAACTGACAGACAAGCAGAAAGCATACGCTTTTGAACATTGCTTCAAGCATCATGCCTACCGCACAAAAGGCGGAACTATCACTTGTTCGGAATGTGGACACCGCTGGAAAGGCGGACACACTCTTGCGGAAACTATATGTGGCTGTAGCTGTCCCCATTGCGGAAAGGAACTTGAAATACTTGATACCCGAAAGAGAGTTTTCAGGGACAGCGCATATTATGAAATCATTACGACCCGAAAAGGCTATCAAGTGTTGCGCTACTTTATGGTAAGAGCAACATACAAGGTGGGACAGAAGGCAGAGTATTCCATTCGGGAGGTGGTGCAATGGTGGATTGCCCCAAACGGAAAGACCGAAGTTATTGCCCGACTGAGAGCCATGCACACGATGTACTATGACCTTTGGACTGAATGGAGCGATATGGATTTGCGCAGCAACAAGATGCTGAAAGCATACAACATAGACGCATACAAGACTTATCCGGCAATGCGCATTATTCCCGAATTAAGGCGGAACGGCTTCAAGGGAGCATTCCACGAACTGACCCCATACGAATTTTTTACCGCCATTCTGACCGATAGCAAAAAAGAAACATTGCTTAAAGCGGGACAGACAGAAATGTTCAGATATGCCGTCATTTCAAATGTCAATTTGCATGAATATTGGAACTCCATAAAAATCTGTATCCGAAACGGCTATCATATTGCAGATGCCTCCATGTGGTGTGACCTTGTAAGACTGCTCCGACATTTCGGGAAAGACACCCACTGCCCAAAATATGTTTGTCCGACAGACTTGAAAAAGACACATGACCGACTTGTCAGAAAACGCGAAGAACAGATTGAAAGGGAAAGAGCGGAGCAACGCAGGGAGCAGTTGGTCAAGGACGAAAAGAATTATCTGAAGTCCAAAGGCAAGTTTTTCGGACTTGTGTTTACCGACAACCATATTCTTGTAAAGGTCATTGAGAGTGTGGCGGAAATGCAACTTGAAGGAAAACTGATGCACCATTGTGTGGGAAGCTATCACAAGAGGACAGACTCCCTTATCCTATCCGCAACCATTGACGGCAAACGCATTGAAACGGTGGAGGTTTCACTGACAACATTCAAGGTGGTACAGAGCAGAGGTGTATGCAATTCCAATACCGAATACCACGACCGCATCATCAGCCTTGTAGAGAGCAATGCCGAACTTATCCGCAAACGGATGAGTGCTTGATTTATAGACTTCAAAATATACATGATATGGAAATAAAGATAGAAAACATACTGATATTATGGGACGAGAAAGTAACCGACATCTTTGTCAGTCTGATAAACACCTTGTCCTTGAGTTTCAGCGAAACGGAAATCCGCAATTCAATGGCGAAACTTTCAGAAAACGAGAACTTCGGAAGACTGTTCGCCTACGGCTTCGGAGCGCATCACCTTTGGGTAGCCCAAAGGATGATAACCGACCCCGAAAAGGTAATGGAGAACCGACTACTGATTGTTGAATTTTAATAAATGACTACCATGACAACAAGAATGACCATCAACGGAGTGAGTACCTGCCAGACGGCAGGTACTGAGAAGTACGAAAAGTACCAAACGACTATCAGACGGAAAAGAACAACCCTTTTCCAGTATGACTACCGACACACGGACGGAGAACTTTTCTCTTGCGTTAGACCGACATTGGAAGAGTGCAGACACCTGCGTGACGAATGGATAAAAGGAAAGGAGGACAGATTATGACAGCATACTATGATACTTTGATTGTGACATTCAGCGACCCTATCAGAATTTTGGATATGATGTGTACCGATACTTGTGATGTGGCAACACTAAAGGAGTGGATAGAGAGCTACGAAAGTACAAGAATGACCCCGATAAGCGAACATACGGCAGTCATCACTTCAGAATACAACATGGTGCATGTGGTGGAATGGCTCAGAAAATATACCCCCATTGCCGAAATGAAAGAATACTAAAGGTGTGGCGGTACACAATACCGCCCACACCCGAAACAGACAACCCATAAAAAAGAAAGAGCATGAAATACTATTTTATACTGACAGACAGCAGGGACGCATGGATGCAGTTCGTTTACCTCCCTACGGGAGATTATGTGTCCGGCTATATCCGTGACTTGCGGAGTGTGGGAATATCCGTACATGACTATGACCTTTGGACGGAGGAAACACGACCCATTGCCGAGCGCACATTGGAACATATAAGGCAGAGCATGAACGTATAAAAAAAATCGGGTGGCAAAAGCCACCCATTGACAATAACTTAAATTCATATACAGATGATAGCGAATACAATCTTACAGCAGTTGGGCGGTCATGGATTTACCGTCATGACGGGAAGCCGTAACTATATCAATTTGGGCAACGGACTACAAATGAGCCTTGCAAGGAACAAAACGTCAGCCAACAGACTGAAAATCATATTGGATGAAGACACGGATACATACACCATGTATTTCTATCGTCAGACACTGACGAAGTATGCGGACATCAAGGTCAAGGAGATAGCCAAATACGAGGGAGTGTACTTTGATATGCTCCAGCAGATTTTCACGGATGTAACGGGACTTTACACCCGACTTTAGGCAGAGGCGGCGAGAGCCGCCCTACTTTCTTTCGGTGAGCAGAAGGCGGACAAAGAAAGTAGCAAAGAAACCGCTGTTCCAAAGACTTCCACTAACGGAAGTCTTTTTTGTTCCCATCTTACAGATTTCTATTCAGAATAAGTGAAAGCGGATAAATATATTTGTTGTATGCTTTCAGTTTCTTCATATCAACACGGTTGTCCGAATACGGGTTGCTCTTCTCATCGTAGAAAAAGATGTCCGTTATGTTTTCCTTTCGGACAATCCGTTCCCCGCACAGCGGAATATCCTCCACGTCAAAATCCTCCAGCGGAAGCGTTTCCAGTCTGCCGGGAAGATGGTTGCCAAGCTCGTTCATGTTGTAGTTGAAAAGAGCGAAACCCTTGTGTTTGAAGTCAAGACGTATGCCATACGGACGCCCCGTCAGAAAGGCATCCGCTGCTTTTGCCATATAATTTTCCATGATTGTTTTTTTCTGTTTCAAAAAAAGTGATACAAAAATAGGTCTTTTCCCGGAGCAAAGCAAAACCTTTCCTGAAAATGACAAAGGGAGAACCCCGCCATTTGGGTGAAGTTCTCCCTTACCGCTACTTCTTGAACAGCAGCAGAAATTCCATCTTCCGTCGCCGCTCTATAGAGCGGATTTTCCGCCCCTTGTAGTGGCAGTAGGATATATACTCCTTATAGATGTCCCTGTCACCGGCTTCCAGCTTTCGGATCAGCTTGCTTTTGGGTATCTTTCCGCTGCCCAAGAGCCGGAACGGTCCCACATTATGTAAACTTTTACATAAGGTGGGTTATGTAAGCAATTTTATTATGTAAATAAAGAAAATATAAATCATTGATTAACAAATAGTATATTCATTTTTCACAGGATTACTTTTTACATAATATTCCTAACTTATTAGGTAAAATCATAGCATTATTTCCTAATAAGAGATATATTGAAGCTCCATCAAATCAAATAGATGGAGCTTCAATTAATATCAAACAATAAATAATGTTTTTATGGAAGAAAGTAATTTTTATGATTTAAGGAAACAAGTTGTCCAGCAACTGCGTGAAAGACATTATGCACCTTTAACTATTTGTGCATTTAAGAGTAGTTATAATAAACTGGAATGTTATATGCTGGAAAATAGAATTGAAATCTATTCTGCTCGTGTAGGGGAAGATTTTTTGAAAACTCGCCATAAAGGTGTTGCATACGCTCAACTGTCTGATTTTGAGAAGAACATGGTTAGACATATAAGAATAATGAATGAAGTTCTGCATACAGGAATTATCATTGGAAAACCAACACCGCGAAGTCCCATGTTTGAATTCAAAGGAGATTTAGGCATACAATTCAATGAATTTATTTGTCATGAAAGGAGAATTAAAAGTCCTCTAACAGTAAGTAAATATCACTTGTATTTGAGAGATTTGTTTAATTTTCTAAAAGAGAACAACAAGCTCGTTAAAGACTTTGACATTCCCAGTTGCTTATTATTCTTACGTGATTTGAAGCGACAGAAACGTCCTTGGCCTCATGTTGTATCTTCTGTAAGGGCTTTTATTAGATACTCATGTGAACGTAACTTATTAGGAGATTGTAATTTTTTTCGTTGGGATAAAATATTATGTCTCCATCGTCCAAGAAACCCTCAATTGCCATCGTATTATAGTAAGGAGGAAATAGAGAAATTATTGGTCACAATAGACAGGTCTTCTCCGAAAGGCAAACGTGACTATGCAATGATTTTACTTGCAGCACGTTATGGGCTCCGCGCTTCAGATATAGTAGGAGTTACATACGCCAACTTTGAATGGGAACTCAATCGTTTGTCCCTTGTCCAGACAAAAACAGGAAAACCTGTTTCATTTCCATTATCAGAAGAAATTGGAAGTGCCATTATTGATTATATCAAATTTGGACGACCAGAAATTGACAGTCCATATGTCTTTTTGGAACACATGGCTCCATACCAAAGAATTTCCCCCCAGGCATTACCAGGAATTGTTTCTGAATGGATGCTTTCTGCCCAAATAGATATCTCAACACGTAAACACGGTCCTCATTCTTTACGTCATAGTCTTGCTATTAACTTGTTTGAGAATGGTGAAACTCCAAGCGTTATATCTGAAATACTTGGACATTCTAATTTATCAACCACTTTAAATTATGTGAAAGTTGATTTAAAGCATCTAAGACAATGTGCACTTGAAGTTCCTCAAATTCCTGAATTTTTTTATTTAGATATATATGAGAAAGAGAACTGGTAAATTATGCAGCGTATTCTCAGGGTTAATTACCCAATATGTAGAATATAAACAAAACATAGGTTGTAAAACAACCGTAATGGAATTTATGTTGAAGCGATTTGACAAGTTTGCTAATGACAGAAACGAGAAAGCCCTTGGTATTTCCAAAGACTTGGCAGATGCCTGGTGCTGTAAATTTTCTGGAGAGTCCGAAGAAAACCGCTATTATAGGATCGTCATTCTTCGAGGATTCTCTTCTTTCCTGCAAATAATTGGATATAATTCATATATTCCAATATTACCAAAACATCAATCAAATTTTACCCCCTATATTTATACATCTGATGAAATAGAGAAGATTTTCAAGGAATGTGATAGGATTAACTCCTATTATCACTTAGTCAATTCAGCCCGATTTTCCATGCCATGCCTAATCCGTTTACTATATGGGACAGGAATCCGTGTAGGTGAAGCTCTAAAATTGAAACACAGTGATATCGATTTCAAAAATGAATGCTTATTGCTTAGAGAATGTAAAAATGGGAAAGACAGGTATGTGCCTCTTTCTCCTTCCTTGGTACTAATGTGCCATGATTATGTAGCCCAAAAACAGAAATTTGGGTTTAGTATTAATCCAGAAAGCTATTTCTTTGTAAAATGTAATGATACTTCCATCTCACCAAGGACTGTTTCAAATCATTTCAATCATATATTAGAACGTGCTGGTATTATGCGAAACGAAAATAGAAAAGGTCCTCGTCTACACGATCTCCGACATACATTCTGTGTAAATTCATTTGTGCAATTATGCAAATCAGGGAAGGATATACATAATGTGATGCTAATACTAATGACATATATGGGACATCAATCCATTAAAGCCACAAATAAGTATGTCAGAATAGTAGAGGCTATGTTTCCTGAAATTGTAGAACAGGTGGATATGGCTCATAATCATATTTTCCCTAATATGAATGAAATGATTGATTAGTTATGCGTTAAGACTTGGAATTATGACAGATTTTGGAAAATATCTCACAGATTATTTAAACCGTTATCTCACAATGGAATGTGGTTGTTCCTATCAAACGGTAAAACAATATAGTGTAACATTTATGCTTTTTATACAATACATGTATAAAATTGAACTAATAGCTCCGGAAAAACTATGCCTTAAAGAATTTACAAAAGAAAGAGTTTTGGGATTTTTACATTGGCTGGAAGATACAAGAAAATGTTCAATATCAACAAGGAACAACCGTTTATGCGCCTTACGGTCATTTTTTAAATTTCTTCAATATCGTGAGGTTAAGGGTATGGCTTATTGGCAAGCTATATTGAGTATCAAACAGAAAAAGACACCTTTTAAGGAAATGTCTTATCTGACTACGGAAGGAGTAAGGGTATTGCTTGAACAACCGGATTTATCAACTCGCAAAGGGCGTAGAGACTTTGTTCTTATGGGGCTATTATACGACAGCGGTGCCAGGGTTCAAGAAATCATAAACCTCACCCCGGAAAATATAAGATTAGGAGAAACTACGACTGTAAAATTACATGGGAAAGGTAATAAAATCAGAGTAGTTCCTCTCTCTACCAACCAAGTGAAAAATTTAAGGTTGTATATGGACGAAAACAATCTTTTTGCAGCACAATATAGATGTCATCCATTATTCCCTAATCCCAAAGGAGAAAGGTTGACAAGAATGGCTGTATTAGATATTGTGAAAAGACATGCAGAAAATGCAAGGAAACAATATTCAGAGTTGATACCCAATAATATATCTTGTCATACTTTTCGACATTCAAAAGCTATGCATATGCTGGAAGCAGGTATAAATCTCGTTTATATTCGTGACTTTCTTGGACATACTTCTACAACAACAACGGAAATATATGCCAGGGCAAGTGAAAAAATAAAAGAACAGGCATTGAAGAAACTGACTTCTGGTATTATTCAAGAAAGCAAAACTACATGGCAAAAAGACGGAGATTTAATGGAATTCCTAAAAGCTTTACAAGTAAAATATAAATAGAGGAATAGAATAGAGTGAAGAGTATTAGTTTAAAATTCTCTTCACTCTATTAAATATAATGTAAACAATTCAATAATTACAAAGTTAATAATCAGATAATTAACAGATGCTTTTTACATAATAAAATTGCTTACATAACCCACATTATAAGCTAATGTACCCAGGAGCAGCGAATCCTTTCCCAGATGCCGGAACATGGCGCAGAACTTCCGAAGGTCTTTCCGCAGCAGCTCGTCAGCCTGCTGTCTTGTCATGGTGCGTGCCGAGTATTTCTCGCCCGGCTGGAGGCAATGCCCCCAGCCGACATAAGGATGGTTCTTTTCCGAGTGCCAGCCCTCATAGCGTACACACAAAAATGCCCTCTCAAATTCCGGCAACCTGAAAATCCTTGCTTCCTTGGCTGTTTCCCTTTCAGGTTCCTGTGCCGACAAAGTGCAGCCCAACGAAAGGAAACAGAGCACTAACAACATCCTGTACCTCATTCACGGATTTGTTTGGAAGTGGACGGACTGACGGCTGGCACACTGCCGCTTTCCGTTTCTGAAGTGTTGGAGTTGTTGAAATCAAACTCCATTTCATGGGAGTTGCCGAAGTTATCCTCCACGACCACGATGAAATTCTGTGTTTCATCGCATTGCGAGGTGTAGTACAGACGGAACTTCTCGTTCTCCAGCAGGTAACGGTCGTTCGGCAGGAATACCGTACCGTTGTCCATCTTCAGTGTCCCTTTACCTTCATACTGGAAGTAACGTATCGTATAGAGTGTATTGGCAAAATTGCCCTCCTTCTTCATCTCACAGCGGATTTCCACGGTCTGCCCCTTTGCCACATCGTGAGGGACAGGCATGGTTTCCACCGTAAACGGGTAGCTCTGCTGTATGTCCATATCGTCATCGCAGGACGCAAAAAGTCCCGCAGCCAGGACAGCCATGCAGACTGCCACTGCCTTGAAAATTGATTTGCCTCTGTTGCTGTTATTGTTCATAATCTTCATCATCTTATCTGATTTTAAGTTTGTTGTTATTCTGTTTGTTTATCCGTTGCTGCAAATACTCGTTCAGGTCCTTGCAGCCTTTGTATAATTCACGACAGTCCGACACTTTCTCACCGTACCGCATCCGCAGTTTTTCCACCGTCCGGTGTCCGGCTTCATCGTTGTCGAGGTAGCACCGTATCCTTTCGTAACCGTCCAGATAACGGAAACTCCTGTCCACATTGGCGACCGAGTTCAGGACAAGGCTGTCACCGTCCTCCGCCATGCCGAGCGTCACGGCGGACAGGAAGTCCATGAAGCCCTCATAAAGGCTGCAACTTTCAGCCTGCCCGTCCTTCCGCTTTATCAGGGATACGTCTTTGGGCGGTATGCACCCTTTGAAAAGTCGGTTCCGGAGTTCATAACCGCCGGACACATTGGAGAAGCCGACGGCGAAATATTTCTTCTTGTGGACGTAGTAGTTCAACTGGCAGCAGTAAAAGGACGCGGTATCGGGAGATATGCTACGTTCCACCAGATATTTCTTCAAAGCCTGATACCGCAGGGGCAAGACCTCCACGTCCTCAAAGGACGGTTCGGAAGTCTTTTTCCTGAAGGTGGAAGCATCCGGCTGCACCATAGGCACACCGGCACTTTCCGATATGAACCTTGCCTGTGCGAGAAAATCACGGCTGTGGATAAACTCTCCGGCAAGATTGAAGATGTCACCGCCTATGCCCAGCCCGAAATCGTACCAGACATTCTTTTCCACATTCACACGGAAGGACGGTGTCCTTTCGCTCCTGTAAGGTGCCGAATACCACAATTCGTTTCCGCTTCTTCTTGTCGGTTCATGTCCCAGCCTTCGGAGAAAGTCCGCAATCGGTATCTGCCTCATTTCAGCTATATCCATACCCGTCCTAATTTATGATGAACTTGATACCTATTCCAAACTGCGTGTGGAGCTTTCTCGTGTCACCTCCCCAAAGACAACGCTCGCGCAGGCTGGCAAGCAGAGCCAGACGGTCAGCCACATACACCTCCATGTCGAGCGTCACCGCACCGCCATAGACAAAGGCGTCACTGTCGTGGAGCCTCGCCCCGTCATACAGCACCTTGTCGCCCCAGTTCACCGTTTCATATCCGGCAAGAGCGGAAACGCCGGCATAGAGAAACACGATTTTGCGGGCATCGGAAAGCACCTTGAAGTGGTAGCCGCCTTCGGCGGTAAACTGTGCCACCGGTATCTTCACATCATTGTACGGACTGTTTTTCAACAGGTATTCACCGCCCAGCGACCATTTGTTGCCGTTTTTCGTATAGGTCGAAAGAAGCGCCCCGAAACTGTGCCCTCCGTCATTGCCGCCCATCCTGAAACCGTCCGTCATTGCCGCCTTCACTTCGATGCCCTGCATTCCCGGCAGGCATCGCTGGGCGTTCGCCCGCCCCGTGAACAGGGCAAGCGACGCTGCCAGTGCTATCATGTACTTTCTCATGTTCATCGTACCTGAAGTTCGTTAATCGTTGTGGCTCGTACCAGATCCTCGTTCTCTACGGTAAAGGACTGGTGACGTCCTCCGTTCTTCTCATGCAGTTCCACCACGAGGCATTTGTCGTCCGGAATGGTGAACTTGGACATCGTGAACACGGTACGTTCCTTTTTCTTTCCCGGCACGCAGGTCACATAGTTCTGCGCACGGAGCGGAAGAATGACCTGTTCCTGCACGGCTGTACGCTTTGCCACCTTCTTGTCCACGATTTTCCATGTGATATAGTCCACGTCAAACGGGACGTTGCTCTGGTTCTTGATTTCCGTATGGAAATACAGAAGTCCGTTATGCGTATAGATGCCTTTGAGGATATACTGGATACCGAAACGCTTGCAGCCGATATGCTTCACCTCACGCTTGTTCTGTCTGTGGATGGACTTCATGATAAGACGCACCAGCATCGGACTTTCATTCCCCAGTTCCTTCAGGTAAATCTCCATCGCGTTGTTCGGACGGTTCACCGCTTCACCGTCGTGGATGAAGTCGCACATCTCCACATTGAGGAGCAGCGGCTCTTCCGCATATTTGACGTTGAAGGTGTAAAAGCCGCCGTCCTCCGTGATGACGCTCATGTTCGTCTCGTTCTGGAAATTTCTTACCGTAGCTTTCACTCTTATCACATTCTCAGCCCCGTCCGCTTTTCCGGCAATAAGGTTCGGTGAGCCCAGGTCCACGTAGCGCACCTCTGACGGAAAGATTATATGCACGGTTTTGTTGTAGGTCACTTCCAGTCCGTGCGGCGGTATCATGCGGTCAAAGGTCAGCTTGCGGGTCAGACCGTGATACAGGTCGCCGTCCGCCTCTTTCTGCGGATAGATTTCTTTGCTCAGAGAGAGTTTCTGAACCTCTTCCTGCTTCACTTCCTGAGCCGGTCTGTCACTTCCGTTTTCTTCGGCGGTCTTGTTTTCCTGCGCTTGGGCAGATACGATGCCCATAAACAGGGCGAACATCATAATTACTTTTTTCATTTTACTTTGGATTTAGTGGTAATAATAAATTGATAATTTTTTGTTGTTAATTTCTGTCCTGATACAGCATGACCTTGTATCCGGCTTTCAGATGTACCTTGACGGTACGCATCTTCTTGGCTATATACTGGCTTGTGCCCTGTATCAGCCCCTTGCCCAGATCGGAGGCGAGCTGTGCCTTCGCATCGGTGGAGATGTTGATGCTGCTGCCGAGTGATCCGCCCATGTTGGCGGCTACCTCACGGACTGCGTTCATTTCCATCGAGTTCGGGATGAAGATTCCTTCCTGTCCGTCCGTGTCGTAAACGGAAAGCTCAACCGGAATAATCGTCCCCTCATGTTCCAGCGAAGTGACTGCTATGCCGAGACGTTCACCCTGAATCCTTGCCGCTCCGACAAGGACGGCATTGCGTGGGATGATTTTCTCCGCAACCGCCATCGGCTCCAGAAGCCGCAGCCGGACAGCCTGCCCGTCCGTCACGCTCTGTGCCCCATAGACACATGCCGATATGGTGTTCTTGTCCGATACCGTACGGCTTCCCACTGCCGTGTGGAAACCCATGTTGCGCTCCTGTGCATACATGGCGGCAAATTCCGCATTGCTCATAGGCTGTGCAAGGGAGGAAACCACCTGTCTGGTAACCTGCTTGACCGGCATTGCCGTATGCTCTTCCGCCTTCCGTACCGGCGATGCCTGTGCTGTCTGTTGTCCGTTCTGACCACCCATATATTTGGATGCCAGTTCATACGACTTTTCCATAAGCACCACCTGCTCGTCCATCGAGGAACCTTTTTCCTTCTCCCTTTCAAGTTCCGTTTCCAGCGAGGATATGCGCTCCATCAGCTCCTCCATTTCAGCACTGTTTCCCGAAGGCTGCTCATAGAAGTTGCCGAGCGTGGCGTTCAGGTCACGGTAGGCGGTGGCCGATGACCTGATTGTCTGCGAAGCCGGCGATGATGCCGTATCCGTATCACTTCCGCCACCGGGACTGGCAAGGTCGAAGTCCGGATTGTCCCCGGTCACGGAAACTTCCCGGTCGAACATGCTGCCGAGTTCCTGCATGGCATGGTTGCGGCTTGCCCTGCGTTCCTCCATTTCTCCCTGCTCGTAGGCTTTGACCTTGTCACCGATAATCTTCCTGTTGTCCTTGTCCGCATCCGGTATCTCCGTGTTGTAGCCCGTCGCACCCGGCTGTTCCTCCTTGTCGGAAGAGGGAGCGAATATCAGCCACATGGCACCGATGAAGACCAGAACCATTGCAGGCAGGACTATCATCTTCTGACGTTTCAGCCTTTGCGCCTCCGTCAGTGGTGTACGTTCCCTGTTCTTCTTTTCGGGGCTGTCCCCGTTCTCTTTTCTTGTTTCCTTATTTTCCATCCTTATACTGTTTTATAAAATTGTGATGAATCTTGCCGCCGCATTCTCCCTTTACGGGGAGCTGTCCGGCGTGTCCGATATTCAGTTTCCGTCCGTCATCACGTCCTATATCGTACAGCGACTTTCCGAACGTGTAAAGGGCAAGCGTGGCAAATACGGCCAGCATAGCCAGTATGATTCTTTTCCTTGTCTTTTGCGGAAGTCCGTCCAGATAGTCCTTCAGTCCGGAAACTATCCGCTCTCTTGTACCGCGGATTTTCTCATGTGCCATCCGCAGCGGTTTCATTGCTTTTTCTTTCATTCCATTATCTTTTGACGGTTTGCAGGTCCTTGTTCTCTATGATGGTGAACCCCTCTATCGTGAATCCGTTGGGATTGTCGTCAGACCGCGAAGCGTTCAGCAGGCGGCAGGTCGTCACGAGGCTGCGCTCCGTGACGTTGCTCTGACGGATTATCTGCTGGGTGGCATAGGTGGTCGCACGGTAGGGATAATGCTCGAAATCGCACACCACGCTGTCCACTTTCAGCACCTGCGTGATATTGCCGGCAATGATGCGGTTGTAGTAGCCCTTTTCCGCAAAGTCCGAGTAATAGTTATACACGCTGCGGTCTGCCAGCAGCAGGGCACGTCTCACATTGTGCTCGATGGCGCTCTTCTCCGGTGACAGGGTAAAGAACAGTTCGTGAAAGCGACGTACATGCTCGCGGGCTTCCGCAGGACGGTTCTGTGAAAGGTCCTGCGAGAGAGCCAGCATCAGGCTCTTGCCGTTGTCCAGCACATAAATCTTTTCCCTCTGCTTCTCCGCAAAGCGGTAGGAACTCCATACGCTCCACACCGTTATCACGGTACACAGTGACAGGAAGACGATACCGAACAGGCGTATCTGCCTGAATGATGTTTCTATATTCTTCAATGACTTGAATTCCATATTACTTTATCTGTTTTTAGTTGTTCTGTTGGTTTATTTCAGCAGCTTGCCCACACGTCCCGTCACGTTTCCGGCGGTGGCACCGGCAACACTGCCTGTGAATCCGGCGGATTTTCCGGCTACCTGATTGACGTTGCGTCCATAGTTGCCCATGCCTCCGGCCTGAATGATCCAGCCCGATACGGTCGGAATGGTAAAGTATCCGATAATCCCGATTATCATGAATACGATATACACGCCGTCGCTCGAATCAAGAGAAAAGTTCGGGTCCGCCTGCATACGTTCGATGTCGCTTTGCAGCATCAGTACCTGTATCTTTGCCAGCACCGTACTGAACATGTCCGATACGGGAAGCCACAGGTAAACCTGTATATAGCGGCAGATCCACTGCGTCAGCGTGCTCTGGAAACCGTCCCATACCGATATGGCGAAGGCTATCGGACCGAGTATCGCCAGCACCACGAGAAAGAACGTGCGTATGGTGTCTATGACAAGACCGGCAGCCTGGAACATCAGTTCGAGTATCTCGCGGAAGAAGTCACGCACGGACTTTTTCATGTTGTACATGCCCCGTTCGATATACATTCCCGTCATGGTCACCACGTCCTCCGGCGACCAGCCCAGTTCGTCCAGCTGCCTGTCAAATTCCTCGTTGCTGACAAGATAGGCGGTTTCCGGGTTGCGCATCATCGCCTCATGTTCAAGCTCGTCTTTCTGCTTGCGGTATTCGTTCATGTCCAGCGTTTCCGCCTCCAGTATCTTTGCCGTTCCCTGAACGATGGGCGACATGACCCCGTTGAGCGTTCCCAGAACAAGCGACGGGAAAAGCATGATGCAGAATCCTATTGCAAAGGGGCGCAGCATGGGGAACACCTCTATCGGTTCCGCCCTGGCAAGTGACTGCCACACACGGTAGGCGACATAGAACAGCGCACCCAGACCGGCAATCCCTTTCGCGACACCGGCCATGTCCTCGCACAGGGGCATCATCTCCTCGTAAAGCGAGCGGAGTATCTGATGAAGGTTTTCAAAGTCCATAGGCTACCAGTATCTTTCGTTTGCATTTCCGTAAAGACCCAGCACGCGGTCAAGGTCGTTTTTCTTTTTCGCACGCAGATAGCTTACCGAAATGTTCTTGTTGGTATAATAGCCGACAAGGTTCCTGTATCTTCTCATTTTCGAGTAGCAGCGTTCCACCACGTCCATGCGTTCCTTGTCCGTCATCGAGAGTGTGGTGATGTTCACCACATTCTTCAGTTCCGTCAGCACGTCATTGCTTTCCTCAAGCAGCTTGGTATATCCGAACGCGATGGCTCCGAGTTCCTCCACGGTGAAGTTCTCGTCACGCATCATCTTCTGGAAACTGTTCACATAGATGTCCGTGATGTCGCCCACCATCAGGATGGTCTGCTGTACCTTTCTGGCGTCTTTTACAAGATTGTTCACCGATTTCAGCGCGTCATAATACTTCTTTCCCTGCTCGTAGATCTTGACGGTCTCCTGAAAGTTCTTGACCATATTCGTTGCGGTGGTCGAGGTATGCGCCACATTCTTCGAGGTGTTTATGATGCTTTGCGCAATGTTGGACGGGTCTATGACCGCCCATTGTGCGCTTGCCCTGCCTGTGTAAAGCAGGCACAGGCAGAAGATTGTCAGAATTTTTATTCTCATTTTCTTTCTTTGGATTTAGTGGTCATTATCGGTTGTCATTGTCTGTCTTCCGCGTTGTCTGCTGCGGGAGTGGCCCTTATATAGTCCCCGTTCGGCGAGAAGGTCAGGATGTCCGTTTCCTCATTGTACGCCACATCTATGCGGAATCCGGTATTCATAAACAGGTTTCCGTTGTCTTCCATCTGCAGCAGATAGGTTTCCGGCTTCAGCTTGCGGCTTATGCCGCTGCGTTTGAATACGGTCACCTTGTACGCATTTCCTTCCTTGTAGATGAGCAGGTCGGGTTTGCTTTCCACGCTTTCCCAGTTACCGCAGATGCTTTCGCGCACGTCCTTGTCCTGTTCCATGTCACATGCCTGCATCACCAGTGATGCAAGTCCTATCAGACCGCCGCAAAGCAGTCTGAGCTGGGATTTTGTAATCTGAATGTCCATACTTTTTCTTTTTTTGATGTTACTGTTGTTTTCTTTGTTATTTGCTCCGGTTCAGAAGCCCATTCTCCTGCTTTTCGGCCTGCAAGGGCGGATACCCGGTGCGGGGCGGTCCGGATTTTCCTTCCTTGGCTGTACAGCCTGTTTCTCCTTCGGCTTGCCGAACAGCTCGTCCGCGTCCGACCTTCTGCCCGTCATTCTCGAAAAGCGGCTGTCCAGTTCCCTGTATGCCTGTTCCACCTGCCTGAGAATGGTTTCGCGGGGAGCCTTGCGGTCGATTCCGTATTTGTCAAAGAAGCCGGGGTTGTAATGTACCGGGTCGTCATAATCTTTCCTTACGGTCATGCCTCCGAGCAGCAGAAGTTCCTTGTAAAGTCCTTCGATATACACTCTCGAAGGACTGCCGCAGATGCTTTCGTATGCCTTTTCCACTGCACGGGTAAGTCTTCCGCCGACTTTTCCGGCATCCGGGACTTCCCCTTTCTGTCTTTTCTCGCTGTACTGCCTGCCGTCCATTTCCTCAAGTTTCTTATACAGCCGGTAGTCTTCCGAAAAGCCGTACTGTTTCTGGATGTCTTCCGGTATGTCGGCACCGTATATGAGGAACTCCTTGAGCCGGGTGGCATGTCTTTCCGTTTCCTGCCTTTTCTGTTCGGCTCTCATGTATGCGTTGTCCATATCCATATTGTCAGTTTTTTTATTCATGAATCTTTTTCATTTTTCAGCCTTTCCGTTCTTCTCGCCTTCTTTCCGCAAGCTGCCGGATGGCTCCCTCTATGTCACCGCCCAGTTTTTCCGCCAGGCGGTAAACCTCCGTCTTTTCCGATTCTTCCGTCGTATAAGCCAGATATTCCTCCGGACTCACTTCCGTGGCATAGACTGCCGACTGCGTACCGCCAAGCCCTATCCATACCTCCTTGTAGAGCCGCGACGGATTGTTGGCCATGTTGATGGAAAGAATCTGCGACTTCTCCTTTTCCGTCAGTCCGAGCAGGGTCTGTATCTGGTCGAACTTGTTCATGTACTTCCTCTGGTCAAGCAGTATCTTGCAGTCGGAATTGTTGATGATGCTCTCCTTGACCACGGGCGATGAGATGATGTCGTCCACTTCCTGCGTGACGACAATCGCCTCGCCGAAATACTTTCTCACCGTCTTGTACATGTAGCGGAGATATTCCGCCATGTTCGCCGACGAGAGTGCTTTCCAGGCTTCTTCCACAATCAGCTGTTTTCTCACTCCCTTCAGGCGGCGCATCTTGTTGATGAACGCCTCCATGATGATGATGGTCACCACCGGGAACAGTTCGCGGTTTTCCTTTATGGAATCAATCTCGAACACGATGAACCGCTTGTTCAGCAGGTCGATGTTTTCCTCCGAGTTCAGCAGGAAGTCATAGCGTCCGCCCCTGTAGTATTGCCTCATGGTGGTCAGCATGTTGTCAATGTTGAAGTCCGACTTCTCTACCTTGATTTCACGTCCGGCCAGTTCACGGCGGTAGTCATCGCGCATGTATTCGTAAAAGGTGTTGAACGAGGGGACGATGCTCCGGTCTGCCTTGATACGCTCTATGTAGGCGTTCACGGCGCTGCCCAGCTCTCCGCTTTCGGTCTTTGATACTTTGTCGTCCTCCGATTTCCAGATGGTCAGCAGCAGGGTCTTGATGCTGTCCTTCTTCTCCACGTCAAACACATAGTCGTCGGTATAGAACGGATTGAACGAAATGGGCTTTTCTTCCGTGTAGGTATAATACACGCCGTCTTCGCCGTGTGTCTTGCGCCGGATCATTTCGCACAATCCCTGATACGAGTTTCCCGTATCCACAAGGACAACGTGCGTTCCCTGTTCATAATACTGCCGGACAAGATGGTTCATGAAGAACGACTTGCCGCTGCCGCTCGGTCCCAGTACGAACTTGTTGCGGTTGGTCGTGATGCCGCGTTTCATCGGAAGGTCGGAAATGTCGATGTGCAGCGGCTTTCCCGTCAGACGGTCCACCATCTTTATGCCGAAAGGCGAAAGCGAGCTGCGGTAGTTGGTCTCTTCCGTAAAGAAGCATACCGCCTGTTCGGTGAAGGTGTAGAAGCTCTCTTCGGCAGGGAAATCAGCGGCATTGCCGGGTATGGCCGCCCAGAACAGGGTCGGACAGTCAACGGTGTTGTGCCGGGGCATACACTCCATGCTTGCCAGCTGGCTGCCCACATCATTTTTGATGTGCCGGAGTTCCTCCGCATCATCGCTCCACGCCATGACATTGAAATGTGCGCGTACCGAGGTCAGCCCGTAGGAATGGGCTTCGTTCAGGTACTGGTCTATCCATTCACGGTTGATGCTGTTGCTCCTTGAATAGCGGGACAGGGATTGCATGTTGCGGGCGGACTTCTCGAACTTACGCAGGTTCTCCTCGCTGTTGTCCAGTATCACATACTGGTTATAGACATGGTTGCAGGGAAGCAGCAGTCCCACGGGACTGGCAAACGAAAGACGGCAGTCCGAGCGGTCGGTGGAAAGACGCTCATAGCGGCTGTCGGTAGCCACCTTGCCGGGCAGGTCCTCCGTGTCGGAAAGCGTGTGCAGGCACAGGTAATTGTCACCGATACGCATCCCCTTTGCCGAAAGGTCGATGTCCTGCAGGGCGACGTCGTTTTCAGACATCAGCGAAAAATAGCGTTCCAACAGTCCCTTCCTGTCGTCTGTGCCGACTATCTCATCCGTACCGAGCCGGCGCAGTCGGACAAAGCCGCTGTCGTTCATGATACGGGCGAACTGTTCCGTTGCCTCCAGAAACTTTTCCGATGTTTCCCTGTCCAGTTCCTTCGGGATGATGTGCCCCCTGCACAGCGTGCTGAAGTTGCTCTGCATCCGGTTGCGTTCCCTGGTCGTTTTCGTCAGGTACAGGTAGCAGGTGTGGCGCAGATAGGGTCGCTCGTTGAAATGACGCTCGAAGCTGCGCGAGAGGAAGCTCATGTCCTCCTTTTGCAGTTCCGGTCTGTACGTCTCACGGATGAACCAGTCCTGCTTGTGGACGATGGAGAAGTCTGGCAGCACCTTGATGGCCTTGCACCAGCACCCGTGTATCGCCTCGTACTCCGCACCCGTGACCGTGTAAAGCTCCGGCAGTTCGACTTCGTAGGCGACCGTCAGGTCGGCATCCTTTGATACGATGCAGCCGTGTTCCACTGCAAGCAGGGGGAACTTGTTTTCCAGTGTAGTTATTCTTGATACGTTTCTCATATTTTATCTTCCTTTCTTTTTCGTTTAAGCAGTCGGGCAATGCGCCGACGGTTGGTCAGGTAACGGGGATGGCTTCTTGCGGCACCCAGTTTCATCAGCCCGTGTTCGCCGTACCGGGCATTCAGCGCGAAGGTCTGCCATACAAGGACGGAGGCGCCTGCCGCACCGATGCCGATACATATCCACTGGTCGGTTCCGACCATATAGAGGATGACGAACAGGACAAAGAGGGCCAGAAGCCCGCCCACGAAGATGAACAGGTATTGTGCCTTTAGTCCCTTGAACTCAACCGAACGGCCGATACCCTTGTTGATCGGATATTCAGCCATACCGTATATTAAAGGAAGAATGAACGGAGGATTGTCGCCGCCACAATCAGGAAGATACACGCACCGAACCACGAAGCGGCGGTCTTGCTGGTGTCAGGATCACCGGACGAGAATTTGCCATAGACCTTTACGCCTCCTATCAGACCGACAACGGCGCCGATGGCGTATATCAGCTTCGTTCCGGGGTCAAAATAGGAAGTGACCATTGAAGTGGCCTCGTTGATGCCTGCCAGTCCGTTGTCCTGTGCGAAAGCGGATGATGCGGCAGCGATGAGAAGTGCTGCCGAAAGGATGATTTTCTTGCTGTTCTTGATGTTTCTGTTCATAAATACTTTTTGTTTGTGCCGTCAAAGGGTGGATAGTCCTTCTTCCGGCGGTTCATACTGATTTTGTTTTTGGTTTAGTGGTCTCCCTTTTGGTTCCACGGACTTGGGACTGTCCGTTCCGGCAGGCGGTTACCTTGTATCCGCTTTCCGGGGGTCGGTACTACTGTTCTTTCTTCATTCCTTTTTGGTTGTCGTTGCATATTTGCGGATGTCAAACTCGTCGATGTTGTCGGGTACCAGAAACTCGACTTCCTGCTCTTTCAACCGGATTTCAATCAGTCCCTTGATACGGACACTCATTTCGGTGGAGCCTTCCATAAGCATGTCATACAGCTCCGTACCCTCCATTTCGACAAATACCTTTGCAGCCTGTTCACGTTCCGTCCGTGTCGCATCCGGATTTCGGGCGGTCTTGACGGCCTTTTCAATCTCGTCAAAGCTGCTGCCGGAAGCCTGACGTCTGTCCGGGGTTTCCTCTTCCGGTTCACCTTCGCCGTACTCTACCTCTTCAGGAGGTATGTTGCTGAATACTTCGTCGAACTTCTCTTCCGGTACCCGTGCCGTCTTCCTTTCGGCTTCGTCGGCAAAGGTAACATCATCACTCTGCACTTCCTCGCCTTTATCCGAAGTGGCAGCTTGTGGCTTCGGTACGGTAGTCATTGTCCGGGTTACCGTCATTCTGAAACGGCTCTTGCCGATGATTTCCGGTGCCGTGGCAGTGGAGGACGCATCCGCCTCCGGGCTGCTGTCCTTTTCCTCCGCATGGAGTGACTTCCAGATGCCTGCCAGTTTCCCGAAGAAGCGGAACAGCTTCGTTTCCATGATCCGGTCATACATGAGCAGGAACACGAACCATACGTTGCAGGCGACCGATACGGTCAATAGGATTGTGGTCAGGCTCATGGGCGTTTTCCGTTGTTTATGTTGGACTTATGTTTCTCACTCGCGCATTTTCTGTTTTCCTGTCTTCTTTTCATCGTTTCATTCTTATGGTTGATATTCCTTTTCATAATTCTTCTCGTACAGGCTTTTTATTGCCTCGTCGGACTGCCCGAAATGCAGGGTCAGCACATGGTCGATGTAGGCCGACATCGAGAGCCGGTCATGTCCGATGACCCGTATGATACGCCTGATACGGTTATGGTAATCACGGCGTATATATGTCATTTTCCCGTCGCGTGCCCGCATCCCGGACTCCCGGATGAACAGCCGTTCATACTCCTTTTCGCTGTATTTGCCCCTTGCCGGTGAGGACGACACGATTTCCACGTTCGTCTGTATCCCGACGGTAATCATTCCCTTGCCGCTGTCATGCGGTCTTGCTTTTCTTTTTTTATGTTCCATTGTCGTTGATTTTTAGATTAAATCTTCTCTTTGTTTCTTGTACAGTTCGTTGATCTGTTCCTTGTGCTGTTCCAGATGTTGCCGCAGTACGGTGTCCACGTAGCCGCCGACAGTTATCTCACGTCCGGCAATGTCATTCACGATTTTCAGAATCTTGCTGTGTACGTCGCGGCTGATATAGACACACTGGCGGGTTTTCAGCTCATTGCGGCGCAGAAACATCATATAGTCTTCCTCCTGCCGTTTCCGTCGGCTGCTTTCCCTTGACGTTTTCTCCTTTGCCGCCGGCGGTTCCGTTCCGCCTGTACTTTCTTCGGCCGGAACGGCAGGAGGTTCCTGTGCAGGCCGTGTGTTGCCGTCCTGCGTGCGTCTGCCGATAGAGGCGATCAACAGTTCCTCGTCAATGTCCTCCGTATTCACTTTCCTGCTGCCCATGCTCAACGCCCGGTAATGATTTTACATATCTCTTCCGAAAACTCGCGGATGCCGCTCCCTTTCAGGAGTGACGCCTCAGTGGGGAATATGGTCGAGCGGAACACGCTTTTTCGTTCTTCCGAAAGGTCGCGTCGGAATTTCTTGCTGTCCGGCAGGCGGGTCGAGAGTATCGAAAGTCCCATGTCCGCTATGACGTCCTCATAAACATCATACAGCCCGTTCTTCTCCCTGCCGTCCACCATCGTCCAGAACAGGTACAGTCCTTTGGTTTTCGACCGCCCCGTCGTCATGAGGTTGTTACGGAACATAGCGGCGAATTGCAGCGTGCTTTCCACGACAAAGCGGTCGGCGCTCATGGGGGCGAAGATATAGTCCATTTGCGACAGGGTTTTCACCACGCCGTTGCTTTTGAGCGTTCCCGGCATGTCAAAAAACACGATGTCCGGCTTGACCGCTTCCCCGCTTATCAGCTTTTCCGCGTCATCAAGGGCGTTTACCGCATCGCTGGCAATGACCGGGTAGGCATTCCTTTTCAGCTTGCGGAAATGCTCGCAGGCGAGTGCCTTGAAGTACCGGCTCTCGTCAATCAGTTTTGTTTCGCGCTCACGGAGTCCGTAGATGCTGTGCTGCGGGGCATCGCAGTCTATCACGGCTACATTGTAACCTTTCACGTTGTGGAGATAGTTGGCGGCAAGCGCCGTAATGGTGGATTTTCCGATACCGCCTTTCTGTGTTGCGAATGCAACGAAGATTTCATTACTCATTGTCATAGATATTTAAGTTATTGATAAAATGATTTGTTGTTTCCATACAGAACCGGTGATTTCCGTTTCCGCTTCAATGAATCTGCAAACAGGCGGTTCATCACGTATCCGGTTCATTGGTGAAACAATGTTTCGGATAATTGGTGACTGACGACAGTACGTCATGAAATCATTGAATCTGTAAGTCACCGGGTCATTGAATATGCAGTTATCCGCTGAACCGGATAACCGTTTCGGCAAATGTTTGCCGGTTTGAATTTTCGGGTATTGGATGATGTCATTTCTCATATCTTCAAATCACTGTTTTTTTGAATCACGATGCAAATAAACATGGAAATAATGGAAGTTGTATCACTTCCCGGACAACTGGCAGCATGTTGCGCCGATAGGCAGCGATTGGCTTACTTAATATACTATTCCACAACTGTTTATCACCGTAACTTTGCCCCCGAACGGCAGAGTTTCCCGCTACGGGCGAAGCCGTGGGTCTGAAGGTTTCCTTTCCAATCCGTCCCCGACGGATTTTTGTTGGCTCCAGCCAACAGCAAGATGTCTTTTCAGCGGCTCAAAATGATTTGAGCATCCCTGAAAAGCACTTGCCCTTGCAGGGGGCGGGCTTCCTCTCCGAAGTCGGGAAGCCTGAAAAACCTGCGGTGGAGTGTCCCCAAGGCGGGGCTTGTGCCGTGTAACCGCTAAATCCTAAGTAATATGATTGAGAAAAAGAAGAACAGTCCGCCGAAAAAGGGCGGAAAGACCGGGAGAAATCCCAAAATCGACCCGGCGGTGTACCGCTACACCGTCCGTTTCAACGAGGTGGAGCACAACCGTTTCCTCGCCATGTTCGAGAAATCGGGTGTCTATGCCAGATCCGTATTCCTCAAGGAACACTTCTTCGGAAGACCGTTCAAGGTGCTGAAAGTGGACAAGACTCTGGTGGAATATTGCACCAGACTGTCCGATTTTCATGCCCAGTTCCGGGCAGTGGGAACCAATTACAATCAGGTGGTCAAGGAACTGAGGATGCACTTTTCCGAGAAGAAGGCGATGGCTCTGCTCTTCCGGTTGGAGCAGGACACCATCGAACTTGTGAAGCTGAGCCGTCAGATTGTAGGGCTTTCTGAGGAACTGAAAGAATGGGCGGCGAAGAATGCCGTCATGGAAACGGGATTGGAGAACGACAAGAATCAGGGGTGATGGTAGCAAAAATCAGCATGGGAAGCTCGTTGTACGGCGCACTTGCCTACAACGGGGAGAAAATCAACAAGGCAAGGGGAAAGCTCCTTGCCACCAACAAGATCTATAACGACGGTACGGGCACGGTGGACATCGGACGTGCGTTGAACGACTTTCTGCTTTACATGCCCTCACAGACAAGGGTGGAGAAACCGGTGGTGCATATATCGCTCAATCCTCACCCGGAGGACAGGCTCACGGATACGGACCTGCAGAACATCGCAAGGGAATATCTGGAGAAGCTCGGTTTCGGGGAGCAGCCTTATATGGTATATAAGCACGAGGATATAGACCGCCACCATGTGCATATCGTGACGGTCAATGTGGATGAGAACGGCAGACGGCTCAACTGCGATTTCCTTTTTCGCCGCAGTGACCGCATACGCCGGGAGCTGGAGGAAAAATACGGGCTTCGTCCGGCAGAACGCCGGAGCGAGCGTCTTGAAAATCCGCTGCACGGGGTGGATGTTTCTGCCGGTGATGTCAAGAGGCAGGTCGGCAACACTGTGAAGGCGGTATGCAGGCAATACCGTTTCCAGACGATGGGCGAATACCGTGCCCTTCTTTCCCTTTATAATGTGACCGTCGAGGAAACTCAGGGAAACGTGCGCGGACGTGAGTACCGCGGGCTGGTCTATTCCGCCACGGACGGCAACGGGAACAAGGTCGGCAATCCGTTCAAGTCCTCGCTCTTCGGAAAGACGGTCGGCTATGATGCCGTGCAGAAGAAGTTCGCCCGTTCCGGACAGGACATCAGGGACAGGAAGCTGGCGGACGTGACAAAACGCACCGTACTTGCCGTACTGGGAGAAACGTATGACAAGGAGAAGTTCATTTCCCGGCTCAAAGAGAAGGGCATCGACACCGTGCTGCGCCACACGGAGGAAGGACGCATCTACGGAGCTACCTTCATCGACCACCGCACCGGCTGTGTGCTCAACGGCTCACGCATGGGCAAAGAACTTTCCGCAAATGCCTTACAGGAACATTTCACCCTGCCGTACGCAGGACTCCCGCCGATCCGGCTCTCCGTTCCGGCGGAAGAACGCGAGGCGGCTTATACGCACGACGCTTCCGATGGTGTAGATTATCCGGGCGGCATGGGGCTGTTCACTCCCGAAGGTCCGGCGGTCAATGCCGAAGAGGAAGCCTTTATCCGAGCCATGCAGCGTAAGAAGAAAAAGAAGAAGCGCAAAGGCTTGGGTATGTAATCAGATTTTTAACCGTTAAACAATTTCAATCAAATGTCACAACAGGAAGATGATTTGAGGGCACTTGCGAAAATCATGGATTTTCTTCGTGCCGTGAGTATTATTTTAGTGGTCATGAACGTCTATTGGTTCTGCTATGAGGCCATACGCCTCTGGGGGATTGACATCGGAGTGGTGGACAGGATACTGGTGAATTTCAACCGTACCGCCGGACTGTTCCGTTCCGTCCTTTACACGAAGCTGTTCGCAGTCCTTCTGCTGGCACTCTCGTGTCTGGGAACCAAGGGCGTGAAAGGTGAGAAAATCACCTGGCGCAGGATATGGACGGCTCTTGCCGCAGGCTTTGTGCTGTTTTTTCTGAACTGGTGGATACTGGAGCTTCCGTTTCATGTCGCGACGGTCGCCCTTCTGTATATCCTTACCCTTTCGGCAGGATATATCTGTCTGCAGATGTGCGGACTGTGGATGTCACGCCTGCTGAAGCACAATCTCATGGACGATGTGTTCAACAACGAGAACGAGAGTTTCATGCAGGAAACCCGCCTGCTGGAGAACGACTATTCCGTGAATCTGCCCACCCGTTTTTATTACAGGAAGAAGTGGCATCAGGGATGGATCAATGTGGTCAATCCGTTCCGTGCAACTATCGTGCTGGGTACTCCGGGTTCCGGAAAATCCTATGCTGTGGTAAACAGCTTCATCAAGCAGCAGATTGAGAAGGGGTATAGTCAATATATCTATGATTTCAAATACCCTGACCTTTCAACGATTGCCTATAACCACCTGCTCAACCACCTTGACGCATACAGGGTAAAGCCGAAGTTCTATGTGATAAACTTTGACGACCCGCGAAGGAGCCATCGCTGCAATCCCATTCACCCGGATTTCATGACGGACATTGCGGATGCTTATGAATCGGCATATACCATCATGCTCAACCTCAATAAGAGTTGGGTACAGAAGCAGGGGGACTTCTTTGTGGAGTCACCGATCATCCTTTTTGCAGCGATTATATGGTACCTCAAAATCTATCAGAACGGTAGATACTGTACCTTTCCCCATGCCATCGAGTTCCTGAACCGCAGGTACGAGGACATTTTCCCCATCCTTACTTCATATCCGGAGCTGGAGAACTACCTCAGTCCCTTTATGGATGCATGGCTGGGAGGGGCTGCCGAGCAGCTGATGGGTCAGATTGCATCGGCGAAAATCCCGCTTTCACGCATGATTTCACCGCAACTGTACTGGGTGATGAGTGATAGCGAGTTTACGCTCGACATCAACAATCCTGAAGAGCCGAAAGTCCTGTGTGTCGGGAACAATCCCGACCGCCAGAACATCTACGGTGCGGCACTGGGTTTGTATAACTCACGTATCGTCAAGCTGATAAACAAGAAGGGTATGCTCAAGTCTTCGGTGATTATTGACGAGCTGCCTACCATCTATTTCAAGGGGTTGGACAACCTGATTGCCACGGCACGAAGCAACAAGGTCGCCGTGTGTCTGGGATTTCAGGATTTCTCACAGCTTGTACGTGATTACGGGGACAAGGAGGCAAAGGTGGTGATGAACACTGTCGGCAACATCTTCTCCGGTCAGGTGGTGGGCGAAACCGCCAAGACGCTTTCGGAGAGGTTCGGAAAGGTCTTGCAGAAGCGTCAGTCCATATCCATCAACCGGCAGGACGTCTCCACCTCCATTAACACGCAGATGGACAGCCTTATCCCGCCGAGCAAGATTTCCGGCCTGACGCAGGGTATGTTTGTCGGTTCGGTGTCCGACAATTTCAACGAGCGTATCGAACAGAAGATTTTCCATGCGGAGATTGTCGTGGACAATGCGAAGGTGGCGGCTGAAACGAAGGCTTACAGGCCTATTCCCGTCATTACGGATTTTACTGACGAGAACGGCAATGACTGTATGCAGGAAAAGGTGCAGGAAAACTACAACCGCATCAAGGAAGAGGTGAAAAAGATTGTCGCCGACGAGCTGGAGCGTATTGCGGGTGACGAGAACCTGAGCCACCTTTTGCAGAAATGATATTGTATAATGTATAAAAAGACAGACGGGGCAGATTGTTTGCCTGTCCCGTCTGTCTTATATTATTAATTTGGTGTATCCTATCTTCTTTTCAGTTCCGCTTCCTCGTCCCGCCTTATCCTTTCATTGAGGCGTTCCTGCATCTGCTCCAGAAAATGCGTGTGACTGATGGTCTTTCTTCGCTTGATGTCGGTATAGAATCTGTAGCAGTCCTTCGTTTCAACTCCGAAGAAAGAATAGAGTATGGGAGCAAGTTGTTTCAGCGGGATTTCCCCATTGTTGATGCATCCCATTTCATGGATGCCGTATATGATTTCAACAAGGTCTATGGCATTGCCTGTCCATTGTAGGGGCTGGCTGTTCTTTTTCTCTTTTCTACGTTCCACCTGTGGCGTATGCACCTGTCCGCTGCGGATCTGACCGATATATTCCAGCATCTTGCGTACAAAGGATAATGCCTTGCGTACATAGATGCTCCTGTTGTTCCCGGTATTTTCAGTCTGCAGCGTATCATGGAACTGAAGTTCTGTTTCTGCAAAGCTCAGGGCAAAGAATGTGTTTTCCGGGTTCAACATGTTACTGCAGAGTGATACCACTTCCGATATAAATCCGTTGTAGGACTCCTGTATTTCATCATTGCAGGCACTGCCGCCTATCAGTCTGAAAAAACTTGTTTCTGTCAATATGAGGTGTTCCATTTTCTTTCTGTTTTATGTTATTACACTTGGTTTGAAGTGTGCGCACATAAAACTATGGGACAAATAGCGGTCCTGCGGGAGTGTTTTTCTTTTCACATGGATATATCTTACTGATATTCAGAGAAATATTTGCTAAAAATATTTTTTGGAGCTTTTCCCGACGCCTCATTTTTTGTTCAGAATCTGAACGTACGTTCACTTTTTGAACGTCCCGGGCGTTTATTTTCCGAACGTCACCACCCGTTGGCGGGGTGTTTTCCGTCCGTAGGCTATCCGTACCATGCCGTCTTTCCATTGTCTGCTTCCCGTGCATGTCCATTCGCTTTCGGGCAGCGACGACTGGAACAGCCTGCTGCCGTTTCCCGCAATGACGGGAACCATGTAGAGGATGATTTCATCCACAAGCCGCATCCGTATCATGCCGTTGATGATACCTGCCGTCTTTTCAGTTGCTTCTATCAGATAGTTCAGGGAATCGCCGGTGTTTTCCATCCGGTTGGAGAGGAGTGTAAGCGACGTGTCTTCTGTCAGGACGCAGGTGGCAGCCTCTTTCAGCGCACCTATCCCGTACTGGTCGGAACCAAGCCATCGCCCGGACAGACCGGTTGTTTCTGCCGGACAGCCGTCCATTGTCAGGACGGCGAGTAATCGGACTTTTGCCATAGCGGTCATTCTGTTGCGACCGGAAGCCGTATATAATAAAAAAATAGCGTGCAAATTACGCTACTTCTGGTGATGGCTCTGGAAAGCCTGACAGGAATTACGTAAATGCACGCTATGCCCAGGCATAGCATAAGCATCACGCAATCGTATCCTGTCTTCAAATTTTCCAGATTTTCACCAGAAACGCCTTGCGGTCTTATTCTATACTATATCTTAGTCGGTACGGAAAACCGTGTTTCTCCGTACCGTATTTCTCCTATGTTCATGCAAAGATAGGATTTTCAGTCGAAATTTTCTCATTTTTCGCTCTTTTTCTGCATGATACCGTATTCTTTCATCTTGTTGTACAGGGTCGTGCGGCTGATACCCAGCAGTCCGGCAGTCATTTCGCGGTTCCCGTCCGCCTGTGCCAGTGCCCGCACGATGCGTTCCCTTTCCTCATTCCCGTCTTTCAGCAGCAGGGAGCTGCCTGCCTGTGCCGTACTTTCCGCTTCCAGCCTGTCGGCTCCTATCAGCCTTCCTTCCGTCAGCAGGACGGCGGAACGCACCGTCTGTTTCAGCTCCCTCACATTTCCTGCCCACATCTGCCTCATGAGTTCCTTTTCCGCCTCCTTGTCGAATCCTTCCGTATGCCGTCCCAGTTCCTCGTTGGCAAGCTCCCGGAAAAACTCCGCCAGCGGCAGTATGTCCTCCCGGCACTCCCGCAGCGGCGGTATCTTGATGACAAACTCCTTCAGGCGGTGATACAGGTCCCGCCGGAAACGTCCTTCCTCCACTGCCTTCTCCAGATTCTCGTTGGTCGCCGCCACAATGCGCACATCCGCTTTCCGCTCGCGGGTGCAGCCCGTCGGACGGTAGCATTTGGTCTGCAGCGCACGCAGCAGTTTCTGCTGTACCTCAGCGGGCAGGTTGCCCACCTCGTCCAGAAACAGCGTGCCGCCGTCAGCCTCCGCCATGCAGCCCTTCTTTCCGGCTATGGCTCCCGTAAACGCGCCTTTCTCGTATCCGAACAGCTCGGATGCCGCCAGCTCCCGTGTCAGCATACCGCAGTCTATCGCGACAAACGGACCTTTCTGCCGGGTACTCTGCGCATGTATCTTTTCTGCTACGTGTTCCTTGCCAGTGCCGTTCTCTCCAAGTATCAGCACACCTATGTCCGTCGGGGCTACCAGTGAGATACGCCGGTCGATTGTCCGGAATGCGGCACTTCTGCGCTCCAGTATGGGCATGGTATGCCTTCTTTCCGATTTGCGTACCAGCTCACTTATCCTCGGAAGCAGCTTTTCCTGCAGCAGGGTCTTGGGGATATAGTCCTCGGCTCCCAGCCTCATGGAGCTGACTGCCGATGCGACCTGCGCATAGTCGGTCATGATGACAAACGGGTTTCTGATACCCGCTTCCCGCATCCGCTCCAGCACTTCCGTACATTCTCCGTCGGGCAGACGCAGGTCCGACACGATGATGTCCCCATCGTCCAGTTCCTCCAGCAGCCTCCGTGCCCCGGCACAGTCGTATGCCGTGCGGGTCTTGTAGCCTGCCTTCTCCAGCATTCCGCAGACATGGTCGCGGAATACCGGGTTGTCCTCTATCACTATTATTCTTCCCATACCGTTTTCTCCATTTCCTTTCGGGCGAGCCGGATGATCGTTTCGCCCTGACCGGTTACCTTTCCGATACACTCCCTGATTTCTTCTGCCGTCCCGTTTCCGTGGAGCACGTCATACAGCTCCTGCAGCGGCCCTTCGGCATGTATCAGCATCCACGAGCTGCGGATATGGTGTATCCAGTAGTCCAGCCTGTCCCTGTCACACCTTTCCGCTTCCTCCCGTATGGCGGCCATTTCCTTCTCCGTTTCCCTGACCAGACATTCCAGCCTCTGCCGCTTGTCGCCGTATGCGAACAGCGGACCGAGGTCTATGCGTGGGGTACTGTCCTCGCCGATGCATTCTTCCGCGGCTGCCAGCAGTTCGTCGATGGAGAACGGCTTGTACAGCACGGAGCCGAAGCCAGCGTTTGCCAGCTCCTCTTTCGTGATGCTTTTCGAGCCGGTCACCACCATCACGGGGATGGTGCGTGAGTTGCCTATGTCCGACGTGCGGAGCAGTTCCAGCACCTCGTAGCCGCTTGCGTCCTGCATCTTCAGGTCCGTGGTCAGCAGGTCATAGTGTCCCTCGCGCAGCTTCTCCGCCATTTCCCCCGTGCTCGTACAGGTGTCGCAGTGCACACCGTTCTGCACGAATATGTCGTGTATCATCCCCAGTATGATGCTGTCGTTGTCCAGCGACAACACCGAACATCCGCCCAGTCTTGTCCGCTTCGCTGCCGCCTTGCGGTCTGTTTCTCCGGCTTTCTCCGCCTGGGGCAGCGGCAGCACCACGCTGAAGCGGCTGCCCGTGTTCCGTATGTTCTCCACCGATATGCTGCCCTCCATCAGTTCCGCAAGGCTTTTCACTATCGACAGTCCCAGTCCGAAGCCGTCCTGCGTGGCAGCATTGCTCAGCCGCTCGAACGGCTTGAATATCTGTTCCCGTTTGTCCTTGTCTATTCCTCCTCCGGTATCTTCCACCGCAAGCGTGAATTTCCCTCCGGCATACAGGGCGGTCAGTGTCACGCCCCCGCGTTCCGTAAACTTCAGTGCGTTCGACAGCAGGTTGCTGCCGATACGCAGTATCAGGTTCCTGTCGCCCATGACCACCTCGTCAGCGGCGTTGTTCACCCTGAACTCCAGCCGTTTCTCTTCCATCCGTGCGGCAAACTCCGTTTCCAGTGTTTCTGCCACTCCCGCCAGTCTGAACGGCTTCACCCTGACGGTCTCCTTTCCGTTGTCTATGCGGTAGTAGTCCAGCAGGTTCTCCATCAGTGCCCCCATACGCTCTGCCGACTGCCGTATATGCTCCGCGTGCAGCGCCGTTGCCTCCCGGTTCCCGTCCTTCAGTATCAGTTCCGCATTGCCGCGTATGGCGGTCAGCGGTGAGCGCAGGTCGTGCGTCACCGTCTGCATGATGTTCTGTCTGCTTTTTATCAGCTCTTCATTCTCCCGGACCGACCGGCGCAGGCTCTCTATCAGTTCCTCTCGCTGTTTCCTGTCTCTGGTGCGGCGGCGGATGTCCCTATGGACTACCACATACAGCAGCACCGCACACAGGACACCTGCCGCCGATATGCCGCATATTAGTACGAATGCCGTTTCTCTCAGTTCCGCCACCCGCATGTGCCTTTCTTCCATGCGTTCCGTCTCGTCCTGTCCGATTTCCCGTATCAGCCTCGAAAGGTTCCGGTTCAGTATGCTGTTGCGTATTTTCAGTGAGTCCGACAGATGGGAGAATGCCTGTTCCTGCTCTGCCAGTGCCGTTCGCATCTCCTTCTCAAACCGCTGCATCTCCGCAATGTGTCGGGTGTTGGGCCTCGTGCTCACCCGTGTGGTCGTGCGTGCCGGTTCTTCTTTCTTTTTCTTGCGGAACAGGCCGAACAGCCCGCCCCGTTTCTTTTCCTCTTCCGGTTCGGTGCGTTCCGTCACTGTCGTTGTCCGTACCGATGCCGTTTGCTCCAGTCCGGGCAGGTGGCGTTCCAGCAGGCTGTCCATGCGGTACGCCGTGGTCGGCATATCCACCATCCGCTCGATCAGCCTGCGTTTCTCGTGCAGCAGCCTTACTACCGTGTCTATCCTTGCCGTCTGCGCCGGTTCTCCGTAGTAGCCTTTCAGCCGGTCTATTACCTCCATCGTGTGCGATTCCCGCCGGTCGTATGTATCCATGTCCGAGTCGTCCCACAGCATTGCGCGGTCATTGTCCAGAAACAGTGTGATCAGTCCCCGGTATGCTTCGCTGGCGGCAGCACGCTGCATGAGCAGGCTGCGTTCCTCTGCCTCCGCCTGCTCGAATACCTGCTTTTCGTACCATACAGCCGTGATGATGCCCAGTACGAGCAGTCCCAGTATGAGATAGCCCGACAGGATTTTCAGGTGGAGGGATTCCTTCCATCTTGAAAATGTATTGTTGTTCATGTATTTTCGGATTGTTTTTTAGGCGGTAAGTTAGTGGAACCTTCCCGAAGGGATGTTCCAGATTCTGATAAAAATCAGTACGCGTTTTTATTGGTTCCAGAAATCCATCCTGCGCTTCTCCCATTTCTCATGTCCTATGGCTTTCAGCTCGCACGGACTCATTCCGGTCTGCTTCTGGCAGAAGTCCGCAAAATTGCTTGCCGAGCCGAAGGCGTTGCGCTCGGCTACTTCCTTCAGCGGCAGTTCCACCCGGTATTCCATATCCTCCTCTATGCGCCTTATCCGCTCCCGGCGCAGCCACTCCGATGGCCCCATACCGTAGTATGTTTTGAACTTGCGCCGCATCAGCGAATAGCCCATGCCGCACAGTCCGGCAAGTTCCTCCGCCACGAATGTGCGGTGGCTGTAGTGGTTCACTGTCATGCGGAATACCGCCTTGTCCAGTTCCGGCAGCCTGCTCTCGGCGTATGCCATATCCTTTTCCTCTATGCGGAAAGTCTTGCCATACAGCTTGTTGCGTCTTTCCCTGAAGAAATAGTCGCATACCCTGTTAGTCATCTCGTTCGTACGTGCATGGCCTTTCAGTGTATGCAGCACGTCGCATAGCACCAGCATTTCCCGTGTCCGGTATTTCCGTTCCCATGCATCCGTCAGTTCATTGCACATGTAGCAGATCACTTCATACTCGCGTGAGCGGCACAGCATGAGCATCCATGCCCTGAAATCCCTGTCCCTTGCCGACGGTGCTTCCTTATCCTTTCGCAGTGCGCTCACTGCCGCCAGCATCAGCTCCGTGTCATTGCCGTACTCCGCCAGCCGTATTCTCATCTTCGGCAGCGAGTGCCGTTCCTTCACCGACTTCCGTATGCTCTCCGCCAGTTCTTCCATCCGTTCCCTGCACACTTTTGCCCTGTATGCCTCCGCAAGCACCGCTTCTGTAATTCTCAGCTTCATCTTTCTCTGTTTTAATGGTTTATAATGGTTCTCCGGCAAAAGTAGCGTGGAGTCGCTGGACTATTGTTCCAAATCCTGACAAAAATCAATGCACGGTTTTATTGTATTGTAGAAATGGGGTGTATGTTCTTATAAGTGAAATACAGTTTTTTCTGGTAGGATTATAGATTGGGACTGATAAAGTAATACCATACTCCGGTAAAATAGAGCAGGTCTCCTGCAATCAGTGCTGTAAGCCGTTGCTTGAATTTCAGGTCATACTTTTCCTCCTTCAGCCTTCTCAGTTCCCTGAACATATCGCTGAAGTCAACAGGGGTCCAGCTTAGCAGGTGGACAGGCAGCAGAAGAATCATACCTGAAAGGCAACTCAATCCATTGTTCATATAAAACGGGGCAAGCAAAAGCATCGGTATCAGTTCCCACCACCGGTAACTGACATTCCTGTTCTTCTCTCTTTTCTTGTCGAGCCGTGCTTGCTCCGCACGGGCGGCGGCATCCAGCCTTTTCATAAAGGCTTCCTCTTTCTCTTCCATGATGTCGGCTATCACCTTGTCTTCTACACCGCGCCGGTACAGTTCCTCTTTCGCCTGCCTGACTTGCTTATCCGAATATTCTCCGGTAACATTGTTGGCTATCATCAGCAACTCATTGGTATCGTATTCCTTGATTTTCATTGTTATCTAATTTAATCTGTTTCACTTTTTTCCCTCAGTTTCATACATTGACTTAGGGAACAAGACTGAATATCAATATATTGACTTTTTTTGATGAGCAGTTATTCTATAAATAAGCTTTTGAGTAATATATAGTAAGTTGCAAATTGTATAATTATGGAAATCAAATAGATACTATAATATTGCACATATTTTTTCTCTTTGTCAAATTGCTTGAAATACTTTCTGTACTTGTCGTTCTTAAATAAAAAACATTTATTGATATAATACATAAATAAGCCTATGGCTATCCATAATGGGAGAAAAAATAAACCATTGGGATTAAAAGCAATTATCAATAAGTTTTTTATTTTTAAAGACTGAATTCCAATAAGGCATATAACAGCAATTATCCAAAGACTAATATGACACACGGAAACGGTAGCATAATCTGCAACCCAAAGAATTACACCTTTATGGGCTGCATCAGCCTCTATCTTTTTACTAATCGATATAATACGATTAATATAATTATTATTCCATTTCTTCAACCTAATCCAATACAATGGATTAATAAGTCTGTACAAAAAATAGAATAGTATTTTATATGTACAATAATAAATCACATTATAGTATTTCTCCATTAAATCTTTCATTCCATTAACTTTATATGTATAAGATATGTTGTAATTTATCTGAACTGATAAAGGATCAGCATCAGAATAAGTCCTACTGTTGGTACTATATAGCGGAGGCTTAATACCGCCTTGTCTGAATATTTGGTATTGTATCTGTTGTTTTGATATTTTTCCAATAAAACGTTTATTCTTTTTTTATTGTAATGTAGATAGATGATAGGCCAGGGCAGAAAACAGCCGATTATCCCTATTATTATTCTTGTTCTCCCGGATGTACTGGGTAAAAAGAAATCTCCAGTTAAAAGAAACGACAATATTAGCGCAGCAAACAAATAAACCATTGTAACAACTTCAGCCAATACACATGTTGCCCCAAAACGAGGGAACTCCTTATTTTTTAAGCAAACCATATAATACCTGTAAAACAGGTAATCAATAATCTTTTTCATAAGCTGTTGTTCTAAAATCTTGATTTATTTTTGTCAGTAATAAGTTGGTGAGCAACAGTGTTCTGCTGTTGGTTTTACCATGTTAGCGGACTATTATCTCTGCATATTATATGCTGTCTAAAACATTGTCATAATCTACATATCCAACCAAAGTATCTCTGAAAATGCAGTCATTATTTTGAGATATATCTGTTGAACCTTTCCAACTTATTGATCCTATGGAAAGAATAGATGTTAATATCAAAAGAAACAGTTTCATATCATATTCTCTATTATCAGTAATGGTTCAGCAGGGAACGGCTTACCGTTATCCTGCGTTGTTATCAGTATTTTATCTTTTTCATTATTTAATCTAATGGTTCTTAGTCTATTGTAGTTAAGATAATTATTCTAATTGTGTGTCTGCATTCATTTCTTGCTCTTTGCTTTCCCTTATCCCAACTATCTCTTTATAGGTATCAACCACAATCTGATGGGATTCCGTATTGAGTTTCTTTGCATATCCTTGAACAATAGAATTTATTTCACGATAAATCCAGGCAGCTACAATCAGTATTGCAAAGACAGCCAATATTTTCTTTATAGGTTTGTAGCGTAGCAGATAGCCCAAGAAGGCAAACAGGATATAACCGATGTATATACACCCGGTATTGAGCGTCCTGCCAAAATATTCTTGTTTATGACGTTGCAGTTCATTTGACGTTTCCCATGCACCGATTGCGTGCTGGTACAATTCTGAATGTGCTATAAACATCAAACTGTCTTCATTGGCAGCAGGATGAACGGCATATTGATATACAACTCCAATTTCTTTCAATCTGTAGCTGTCATAGGCTTTCGATGCCAGGGTGTCCGGAAGTATTGAGAGCAGCAGTCCGCACGTGTCAATATCAGCCTGAAAAGATGTTTCAAGAGAATCTATCTGTGTTGTCAGCTTAGTCTTGGACATAGACATAGGCTTTTTGTTCAATATCTGTTCCATGCTTACACCGTACTTGTCTGCCAGTGACTGGGGATAGCTCTGTTTCATTTCAACTTTTTTTATGACGGATATGACCATCATCTGTGGACGCACAAACCAGTCATAATAATAGGTCATTGCCGACAAAGGCAGGACAAGAACCAGCCCGATTGCCAATGTACGGAAAAAGCTCGTCCACTTTTCTCTGTCCATAGCCCAGAATACCAGAAAGGTTGCAACACTCAAACTGTATGGAATCAGAGATGTAAATGCAGTCAGTCCCAACTGTACACAAAAGCCAAGTGCTTCTTTTGTGTCCAGATCATAAAACGTGCCATTGTCCGCTTCCTTGATTACAAGTCCCGTAAAGCCACATACCGCAGCAATGGAAAAAATCGCAATAAAATATATGCAAAACTTCTTCAAATGTTTCATATTCATTTTACTGATAATGGTTTGAAAAGAAACGGCGTAAGACGTTATCTTTTCTTGTTAATAATATATTTATAGCCTCTTGAAAGTTATATCATCCGACACTCCCAATTCTTTCCGTTTAACTTCAAAGTCCTTTTTACTGAATGCCCCTAACTTGTTTTCTTGTGCTTCCCATGCTTCTTGTGTGTTATTTACGGGAATGATGTAATACTCGGTTGTATTCTTATCATAACGGGGTAAGGAAATGCCTATGCTGTCCCTCAAAGCACGATATGCCTTGACAAGAATAAAATCATTGTCATATCCCACTGCATAAACACTTGCTCCGGTTATTCCCGTATAAGGCGCATCATCATCGTTTTGTTGGTGATAACACACATCCATATCTTCTTTGGTATCTACTGCTATCAAATAATAGTTCCCAGTAAGATGCCGTTCATATACGAACCCGCAACTTTGCATTAGGGGCAACAATAAAATGATATAACTGTTTTCATGCGCTCAATTATTATTAATGGTTTGGTGAGGAACAGCGTTAAGCTGTTGGCTCGACCTTGTTAACAAAATATTATACCCATTCTAATATTGGGTTAGATTTATGAACAAGATACTGTCTGTTACCCGGAATTGAAAACATTATTCCAGTAATGTAATTTCATACTAAAATTCTTCTTTACTTTCCAATTCCACCTTTCCTCTGGAGTAAAATGCAATGGCAGCCCTCAACTCCCGATGGTTACAAAAATAATCATTCAGATGGATTCTCTCGTTGTAGTTATGGTTAGTACGGAGAAACAGATCTACATGCGTATATCTACCATGCACTACCACATACTGGCAATACAAGATTTTATTCCAAAGCAACAGCTTTCCTTTGGGAGTAGTGATTCCCTGTTCACTGATTCGGATAACACGGTGCCAATGCCTGATACCCTTCACCATGAAATAAAAAAATAGGCCTACGGGAATCCAAAAAATCAGTCTTTCGGACAGCATGTCCCGACAGATCCATATATAGGCGGTACACAATCCGGCTTCCACAAATGTACTGATTTTCTTTCGTGGAATGACCAAAGGTTCAGAAAGATTGAACATACAACTCATACCAATCATAATTTAATACTGTTTACATGGTGTTTAAACACTCCTCTTTTTACTATACTCAACTGAACTTTTGTCCTCTACTTCTGATACATAGTATTCTTTGTTCATAGACTTTCTGTTTTTGTTAATGGTTAGAAAGGAGCATCGTTAGATGCTATCTTTCGTTGTTACTAACTTATTAAATCTTTATTATATTATTTTCAGCCAATGCCGATGTGTTATCATGAAATAAAGCAATACAGCTAAAAATGGGTAAACCATCCAAGAGATAATGGACGATAAACGTTGGCTTTTAAACAATAAAGGTTTTTCTCGTATTATCTCAATTCCTTTTCCCTTTCTTACATAATATCTATTTAAAAGATAATATAGAATACAAAATATTGGAACAAAGAAAATAAACGGCAAATCATAATTGAAATTCTCTTTTATCAATGGATAAATCAATGCAATTATCGGTAGGAATAGTATTCCACAGAATAGTAATACTGTTCTCTCATGTGGATCTTCCAACTTAAATTTATCCCTATTGTATATAAAGAATTGATAATACATCGCATCAAAAAAGAATTTAATCATAAAAAATTATTAGTTTTGTTAGTAATGGCTTGACAAGGAGCTGCGTTAGCAGCTAACTTGGCATATTAATAATAATCCAACAACTACGATTTTCAATGTTGTTATTCGTATAAAAGATTCACATTCAGTAGAGGAATACTCTCTTTCAAATCTCCCTTACTTCTATGAATTAAGAATGAAACTGATACTGTTTCAAATTCAGAATCTTCAAGAATATAAGGGGTTAAGTGTACTATTTCACCTTTGCCATATAATGAAATTTTTGTCCATTCTTTTTGTGTAAATTCCGGCCACTTTCTTAGTGCATATCCTGGAATTAAGCTCAATTCTTTTATGTCTTCTTTTATGCGAAAGCAACCTTCTTGGCTGAACTTCCGTCCCAATAAAGGACGGATAGAGTCTGTATCTTCAGTACTGTAAATTGGATATGAATATGGATGAATGCCCCAAGTTATTATGATTATTTCTTCTTCAAATAGTTCGTCGATTAGCTCTGTGTTTGAAAATTCGTCGATTAAATCCAATTTCTGATTGCCATACTTTCGAGTTATTATTTCATTCATCTTCGGTAAGTCCACAAGACAGAAACCGAGATAATCATAAGAATCAAAATATTTGTCAAATATAAAAGAATCCGATTTCCCATTTACTTTCGTTTCTGAAAAATAAAAGTAAATAGTGACGATTTCAACAGGTATTGGAAGAACATCTATGACTGGTAATGTTTGAACTGGCTTGTCTTTGAAAATCTTGACTCCTAAATTAAACTCTCCTTGTAAATCAAAATTAATTCTATATTCAGGTAAATTTCCATTTGAAGAGAACAATCTTATATCCGACTTATCGTTCATATATACCTTCCCTAAAACTTCTTGATTTATCAGTTCACCTAATATAGAATCACTAAATGTTAATTGATTTTCAACTTTCTCAAACACACATCTAACATTATATTGACCCGATACACTATTCATAATATTAGGTATAGCATAGCTTATATGGTCTATACATAACTGTAAATTACCTATTAAGTCACTGCTACCTCTAAAAGCTATTGTTTTTATATTTTCCATATTGAGTATTATATGTAGTTGATTATATATGAATCTTGTTACGAACTTAATTATTATTAATGGTTTGGTGAGCAACAGCGTTAAGCTGTTATCTCGACCTTGTTAACGATTTTATTTCACAATCATAAATTCATTTCCATATGGATAAAATTTTTCATCTATCCATAGTTTGGAGTAGTCTGATAATTTGTAAATTTCAGGTTTATACAGATTCAGTACCTTATCCAAAACTCTTTCTCGGAATATTATACCATCTTTATATTCTATACTATTCAAAACAAAGAAATTCTGTTTGATTGAATTGTCTTTCAGTTTCATATCAGGATATACTGTAAAACAAGTACCTAGTTTTTTCTGAAAGTCACTTTGATATGTTATGCCTTTTCCGAAATGAAAAGAATCGTTGTCAAAATGATTTATACGTAAAGCGTAGTATTTTTTATCTGTTAGAGATTCGTTCTTCTTGTTTACGACCTTGACGGTTGCAATATCATATTTATCAACGAACCCATTTTCTTGAAGTAAAGACAAAAACTCTTCCGACACGATTTTGAGTTCTATACTGCTTTTATCAAGAAAATCAAATTGCAGAATTCCCGGTTTTTTGTTGCATACGAGGTATAAGACATGAGGTAAATTTTCTCTCCATCCATCCTTGTTTTTCCACATCCATTGCCCGTGGTTTTGAAATTTTTGTCTTTTACTCTCATCGTAGGTATCACAAACATCAGATTTGCCGTACTCCAATAATCCTTTAGGCAGTTTATCAATCCCATAGTTCCAAATATAGAGTTCTTCTGTCTTCATAATTATTATCGTTAATGGTTCAGCAGGGAACGGCTTGTCCGTTATCCTGCATTGTTAGCGAAATTTATTTATATACAAACAGGAACTATGTCAAGTACAGCTTTCTACTTCCAACTATTTTCCTTAGCCAGTGAGGGGTATATTCTATACTTCGTGGGAATTTGCTGTAAAAGCTCAAAATCCAATCTAATTCCTGAAAATAACTTGGGATTTCATCAAAACTATCATAATTAAAATCCAAATTGTAAGAATTGTTTGAGCTAATGACCATTCTTAGAGAAAACCAAGCGCCTTCCTTTGGATAGTACATATACATTTCTTTTCGTTTCAATCTAAAATCCTTGCATATATTGATGGTCGCCATCGTCCCAATTTTTATCTTATCCCCAGTAGAAAAGTGCAGATTTAACATACTGCTGGTGCATGATACAAATAAAACATCTATAAAATCCCATTTTATCCCAGAGGGTATTTGAAGTAAAATAGCATCTCTAATATCATCAAAAGATATTCTTTTATTTGTCTTTACTAAATCTAATTGATGGCGGACAGGTATGTCAATCAAAGGAGTTGCACTTTTGCATACTGGCAATGACAGGTATTCGACATTTGGATTTTGAGAAACTTCCCATACCATTTTTACATACCACAACCAATATTCCTTGCGCTTCTCCACATTCCCCGTTTCCACGAAAGGATTGCTGCCAGAGCAAGCTATCGAGCCTATAAAATCCGCATTCCAACTTTCAAAGTCGAAAGCATCATCATCTTCACCATCATAATCCTCTATTGACAATATGGAAGCTGCATCGTAATGGATTGCATATTCCAAAGCTATGATAGCCCAACCTGCCATGCCTTCGGGACTGTCTGCGGATTGTTCCACATAATTGCGCAGCCGTTCTATTGAGACCAATATGCTTTCGGTAGTTCCTTTATTCTTGTACAGATAACTGTCCATTTCCGACAAGACATCGTATAACAGGCTTTCTGCTCCAAATTCTTCTGGAAAGCAGGAACAAGCTTTTTTGCAGCACTCACACAACACTTTTTGCACTGTCTGGGGGTTGCCTATTTGTTTCATCAAATCAACACGATAGGATAAAGGCAAATGCCCCATGCTGTTTTGATTGATTATTTTTTTAAGTTTTTCTATTTGCTGTATCATACTGGTTTCTGTTTTCGCTAATGGTTAGAAAGGAGCATCGTTAGATGCTATCTTTCGTTGTTACTAACTTTATTATTTTTATAATTCAATTGAATAATATAATAAAGCAAATAAAATAATAATTATACAGATTGGTACAAGAAATATCATCCAATCCGCAATTAATTTATTTCTCAAACAGCCTTGATATTTCTTTTTAAGTTCTAAGATTTTCTTATCACTATAGCGAAAACTCCAATATAAAACAAGTATAAGCTGAATAAGAAGAACAAATAAAATCGGATAAAAATCCTCTAAAAACCAGATATATCTATCAATAGTATTAACCAAGTAAACATAAACTATTAGAAATATCACATCTAAGCAAAATGATAAATAACATATTGATGAACAAAGTGGAGGATCTCCATGTTTATCATACATTCTATATAGTCGATAAAAAAAATAATCCATAATTGCTATTGTTAGTAATGGGATGCAGCTTGCCGCCGTTAGGCGGAACAGGTGCTTGTTACCCACGTAATTTATTCTTTGTTTCTTCGATTTATTTGTATATTACTTATTTCTGATTTTCCGCCAAAACAACGTAATTCTTCCACATTTGGATTATCTAATACTGCATATACAGATTCTTTTGTCATACTTTTAATGCCTGACATATATACTTTTCTCAATTTTTTAGCATTTACAAGACTTGTAATATCAACCAACTTGTTTAGGTCGTCAATATAAACTTCGGTCAAATTGTTTAGATTGGATAAGTTTGGTATCTTAGTAATATTGGCCAACCAAATCAACTCAAGCCTTTCAAGTCCCGTGAGTGTACTAACAAATGAAATATCATCCAATTTAGATATTCTAAAAAGTCTTAGTTGGCGCAAAGTCCTAAAATCACTCAAAACCGTCAAGTCTATTTTTGAACCGTCACACCACCAAATGGACAAGTCATTAATAGGCGTTTGTTTTAAGAAAGACAAATCCTTGTTCTTGACAGCCCTTAATTCCAACTTTTTCAATTGACTTAGTCCTACAATAGATTCAAGATTCTTATCTAATTTCCCGAGAAAGAGGGATTGGAGATTTTTGAAACGCAAAAGCCATTGACAATCAAACACAGGTTTACCATTCTTCAAAACCGCATCTATATACAAATGCTCCAACCGGCTTGATAGTGTTTTGATAAAAGAAAAATCCCTTAAATTATAAATGTCTAATATTAACGATTTTAGATTTGACAAACGTGAAAGAATCGATAAGTCAGTATTCTTATATTCAAATCTGCCTATTTCGATATTTTGTACATCAGGAACAAATCGTAGGAAATCCAGATTCCAACCATTGAAATCATCCTCATATCCAGAAGTTTTATCAGCCCCTCCATATACACGAAAAGAAATATCAGGACGTGATATAAATATGCGATTCAACTTTTCAAGAACCGTATCAGGAATATAATCGCTTATTTGAACTCTCTTTATAAGTTTATCCTCGATTATTTGCTGAATTACGGATTCTGTCACATCATCTACCATGTAACCATCTTCGGGAAGTCTTGGAATCCTTCCAAAACTGCGAGAAGTAAATATTTCAATTTGTGTTCTAAACATATCTTTACTACGTGGGTAATGGTTTGCAGCTTGCCACTGTTAAGTGGCACAGGTGCTTGTTAGCAACTACATTAATAATAAGTCTTTTCCATTTCTACAACTTCATTTGCATTTTCATCCCAAAAGAGTGTTCCACATACTTCGCACTTTTCATTTGCCATATTGCTTTCCTCTTCAATCAACATGTCATAACATGCAAAATCTTTACAATTAGGGCAGGTTATGGAAATAACCACTCGACCTTGCTTTTGCTCTAAAGTTGATAACTTCCAAAAATCAGATTTTATAGACTTTAGTTTTTTGGCATCTTTTTTATAAGCCACCAATATGTTATAAGTGTCATTTTCTAAGTCAAGCAATACAACTCTTGCCCCAAGCTTTTCCAATTGCTTATCAAAATAGGATAACGCAAAGGGAATGAAATCACCTCGTTTGGGTTCTTCTATTTCTTGATTATATTTTTGATAAACTTCATCTTCGGATACAACCAATTGTACCCCCAACATTGATTGAAGTCTGTTGTTGAAGAAGTTATACAACATTCCTTGTCTATCTTCTCCACTCCAATCCACTATTAAGAGGAAATTTTTATCCACTAATTTATAGAACAGGCTTTCATCGTCTTTAATAGTCTGTACATTCATTTCCATAAGTTCTTTTTCTCCAAGAACTTTTGCGAGCATTGTTTTATAGTTCATATTTCTTATTTTTATTTGTTGCTAATGGTTTGGTGAGAAACAACGTTAAGTTGTTTTCTCGACCTTGTTATAAACTTATCTTATTCCTTTCAACTCCTCTTTCATTTTCTCTTTTAGGTAAAAGAACAACAAAACATGCCAACACAAGTCAAAGGAGAATACGGCTTCTTCCTTTCTCCCTAATGCCTGATAGAACTTACATACATTCCGATATGCCATAAAAACAAATACAAGATAGATAGGCACCAGCATACAAAGACTTAATACCAAGACACAGACAGCTATCAGTGAATTTCTACAATAAGCTTTGTATTGTATCAATGCTTCTTCGTAATCGGAATTTTCCCAATAACCGAATGTTTTCAAATCCTCAACGCTCCAGCCTCTTTCTTTCAATAAATTAATAGCATAATCACGAATTTCATCATCATAGCCGTAACGCTTATAATTTTTTACAACATCTATTAGCTTATCATTGTCAAATCTCTTTAGAATATCAGAATCTTCCATAAAAAATTGTTTTATTGTTTATAATGGTTCGGAAATAAGCACCGTTTAGGTGCTTCATTTCTTTGTTCAAGGCAGTTTTACCCACCATGCACTATTACATATTTATATAGAACTTCAATTTTTGACTGCTGTTTCCGGCAGAAAGGGGTGTGAAGTTCTTTCCAGCACCCGGTTCGTTTTATTACAGCTCTTATCCGTATTTCATTCATTTTTTTGTTCTCCTTTCTTCTATTTTATGGGATTTTACTGTTTCTGTTCACGGCAGGGCATAGCTATCCCATATTGCTGTCATGCCGATTTTTCCCGGTGTATGTCGCAATGTTCCAATACAACCGTATATGTGATGCCGCCACTCGTTACCGTAGTGTGGCTGTAAAATCTCATCCGTCCGCAATGCTCGCAGAAATAAGGGTTCTCGTATTCACTTTCTGCCTGTTGCACTCCGGCTTCCTCTATCTCGCTTTCATCCCGTCCGAAGTATTCTTCCGGCAGGTTGCCTTTGTTGGAGTAGAAGCCATAATACCTCACGATGCGGAAATAGCGCAGGGGAACGTGTTGCAGCAGCCGGGGAAAGAACTCACGGTAATGCAGCGTCAGTTCCTTTTCCACCGGGTTTCTCCTGTCGGGTGAGTTCTTATAATCACGGTATCGGAATGAAATGTTCTCGCCGTCCATTGCCGTAATCTTGTACTCGCTCAAACATGCCCGCTTGGAATACCTGCCCACATACTGTATCACCTGCTCCGGCATTTGTATGGGCGGTTCCAGATGCACAATCCAGTCCTTTCTGTTCGCCACCCTTTTGATGAAGCCCATAAACTCCATGCGGTCGTGAAAGTCATGTTCCAGCCTGCCCGCATCGAACAGTCCTATCAGCGCATTCTCAAACTTGTAGCGGAACACCCTGCGGATAGAGGGGATATGCACGTAATCATGTTCGGGAACGGCTATTTTACCTTCGCTGTCGATGCCGCCCCACGACATAATCATGTGGGTGTGTACATGAAGCTGCTTTGTTTCCCCATAGGTGTGCAGCACGGCAATCACCCCGGTTTTCAAGCCGAACTTGTGCATCATCCAGTCTTTCAGCGTGTCTGCCGAAGTCCGCATCAGAATGTTCAGTATTTCTTTCTTGTTGCGCTTCACCAAGTCCAGCAGGATATGCGGCAAGGTCATCACAACATGGCGGTGCGGCACTCGCAGCAACTTTTCTTTCATGCGTGCCGCCCATTTCAGCGTATCACGCCAGCCACATGACGGGCAAAAACGGTTCTTGCAGCTATGACTGATTTCCCGCACCTCCCCGCAATCGGGGCAGACGTATGTGTCTATTCCCAAAGCGGCTGTACGGCACACACGGATAGCGTTCACCGCCTTGTACTGTTCGGGGGTGATGTACTCCGCAGGGTGCTGTGCGTACTCGTCCCACCAGCGGTTGAAAAAGTCCGCCAAGCGATATGTGCTTTCCCGGGAACTACACCTTCCTATGTAATCTATCAAATCAATCATTCACTACCGTTATTTTTTTACATTTGTTTATTTGTTTGTAAGTTGCTGTATATTAGTTGTTTTAATTTGCCTTGAATTTGTTTATAAATGCACCTTTAGGTGTAGGATATTTCGATAACCGACACCCGGTAGGTGTGTTTCCTGATCTCTAATAGCTGCACCTTATGAATCATCCAGTGAATCAAGCGGATTGGGTATGCTTGACTTGTGTGCGCTCGTTACATGAAGATAGATTGAGGTAGTCTTGATGTCATTATGCCCCAGCAGTTCCTGTATGGTTCTCAGGTCTGTTCCTTGCTCCAGCAGGTGCGTGGCAAACGAATGGCGAAGCATGTGTACATGTACCCGGTGCTTGATTCCGGCACGGCTGGCGGCTTCTTTCAGTATCTTTACCAGCGCACTTGCGGAATACTGTTCTCCGGGTGTCTCTCCCTCGAACAGCCATTTCTGCGGACGGTACTCCTTGAAATATTCCCTCAGATCCTTCAGCAGCTTTTCCGACAGCAGCGAATACCGGCATTTTCGTCCTTTGCCCATGATACGCACAAGCATCCTTTCGCTTATGATGTCCTTCGGGGTGAGGTTCAGCAGCTCGCTCCGCCGTAATCCGGCTGAGTATATCAATGAAATCATGCAGCGGTGCTTCCGGTTCGACAGGCACGCGAGGATACGGGCCACCTCATTACGGCTCAGCACTTCGGGCAGTGACTTGTATTCCTTCGCGCGGGTAATGCCGCCATAGTATTGGCGCTGTCCGCCCTTTACCTGCTCGTAGTAGAACTTGATGGCGTTGATGCGCATGTTCTGCTGCGATACCGATATTTTCTTTTCGTTTACAAGATAGAGGATATATTTGTTGATGTCAGCCACTTTCAGGCGGTCGATGTTGCGGCCTTTATGGTATTCCATAAAGTCGCTGAAATAGGCACGATAGGTTTTTATGGTCGATGGGCTGTACCGTTTCCGCTCCAGTAGTTCAAGATAGCCTTCCGGCAGTGTGTATTCCCTTTTGGGTTTGGGATGCCTTACATAAACTCTGCTGTAATCAATATAGGCGTGCGGGGAATAGCGGTCGTAGAAATCCGATAGCCTGAAAATGGCTGCCGGTATGTAGGCTGAACCATTATCTGCCATTTCCACATCGGCGTCCAGGACGAGCAGCTGAGATATGTCTCCATTGCCTGCATACTCTATCCGTATGTAGTCCGCACCGTCCTTCTTATCTTTGTACAGAACGATGTTTTCTCTCTGTCGCTGAACATTGTCCATATTGCTGAAAGTAAACTCATTGCTGCAAATATAAATAAAAGGAACGTAAAAACCAACTGATTGGTTGGTTTTATTGTGTTAAAACTCTGCACTTGTAGGATATATAGGAACCGTTCTGGTTGAAAACCCGGTTTCAGGCTTTAATCAGCGAGTAGATGAAATGTAGTTTTTTTGACAGTTGCTTGATATTCAAACCTTGAAGGAAAGAATGTTCAAAGGAGATACCGAAAAATACTTGCCAGAACATCGAAGCGGCTTCTTCCACATCCACGTCCTGCCGGATTTCCCCATTCTCTTTTGCCCTTTGGATGGCGGATTTCCATAATTGGTAGTTCTGCTTGAATATGTCAGCTATTTTCTTTTCCGCATTGGGATAATATAACCGTACCTGCATCAGCAGATGGTAATAGTAAAAATTGAAGCTGCACCCGTATGGATTACTGTTATCAAGCAGACGTCCGAGGTTGTTCATGGTTCTTTCCACTCCGGCTATATACTGGTCGATAAACTCCGGGAACGAACCTGCTGTAAATTGGAACTTGTTTTCCAACTGCTGGGTATGGAATACATATTTGTCCACAACTGCCACGAACAAATCCTGTTTGAACGGGAAATAATACACCAGTCCGGCTTTTGACAGGCCGCAGGCTTTGGCTATTTCCATCTGGGTTGCTTTCTCATAATTCATTTTGGCGAATACCTGCAAGGCCTTTTCCAATACTTCTTCCCTGTTTGTAAACATACGCATCCATTTTTGTTTCAGTTACGAAGATACGGATTTTCTCTTTTCAAACAGTTGTATGCCAGTGTTTTTTTATTGTCATAAAATAAAACGGATGTCTTGTAATACATTTCTTCATTGAAAAAAGTACGGGCGGCCGCCTCGCTTCATGCAAAGGCAGTCGCCCGTGGTCATTACCGGACAATGCGGAACTACAGCTTCATGCCCTTCGGTTCCGTCAGCCCCGGTCTTCCGATAACCAGATGGCTGCGCACGAAGTCCGCGTGCGGGCTTTCCGTCTGCTGTTCCGTCTGTTTCTTCTCGCTGCCTTGCCGGTTCTCTTCCGTGCTTTCCGGCGTCGGCGGAGCCAGCTCCAGCTGTATCTTGCGGTCCAGTGCAGCGAGTTCTGATTTAAGCTGTTTCAGCTCGTCCTCCTTCTTCCATGTCTTTCCGGCAATCTCCTGCAACTGCGGGATTTCACGCTCCAGCGTGGCGATCTTTTCCTTGTACTGGTCGATGATGCCCGGTATCCTTTCCAGTGCGTTCAGGAAATTCGTGGCGGCGGCATGTGTGTCAGCCATTGCCAGATGCCCGTTGTTGTAGGTGTACTTGTAATTGCCTTCTATGACAAAGCGGTTGTCGATAAACTCCAGACCTTCTTTGAGCGTCCTTTCGCTGACCACCTTGATGGGGAAGCCGTACAGTTCGCCCACACGCTTGTACTGTCCGCCGGTCGTGGCGTTCTTCGCTATCTCCTGCAGGCGTTTGCCGATGGATTTTTCATCCGTCTGTTCCAGTCCGTCCACCCGTATCGGATTCAGGCGGTTGCCGTCCATGTCGGTCTGTACCGCTGCCGTAAACTTTTCCCAGTCTTCCGTCATACCCCTGGCTTTCTCTGTCGAGTCGGACAATGTGGCGGTTTTGGATTCAAGTTTCCGTTCGGTTTCGCGTCTGCCCTTGTTGAACGATTTGCGTTCACCCTCCAGCGAGGCTATCTTTTTCTCCAGCTTCGCCTTCTCCAGCAGGTCGGTGTTTCCCGACAGTATCGCCATGTATTCCGAAAAATTCATGCCCGATTTCTCGTCCATCGCTCCCTCGTCTATGGTTCTCGCGCCCATTGCGCCGCTCTTCAGCTGACTGATGAACGTCTGCTTGCAGTGCAGCAGGTTGAACTTGTACGAATCCAGTGATTTTTCCACCGCATAGATGATGACATCCACATTATTGCCGGCAAAATGCTTGGCGATCTCGTTTCCCGCACGCACACCACGCCCGTCACGCTGTGCAAGGTCGGACGGGCGCCACGGTGTGTCAAGATGATGGATGGCCACACATCGTTTCTGTGCGTTCACACCCGTACCCAGCATACTCGTCGAGCCGAACAGTACACGCACCGAACCTTCATTCATGGCGGCAATCACCGCCTTGCGTGCCTTTTCCGTCTTGCACTCCTGTATGAACCGGATTTCCTGTGCCGGTATGCCGTGGTCCTCCATCAGCTTGAGCTTGATTTCGCTGTACACGTTCCAGCCTTCTCCCGTCTGGTAGGTTCCCAGATCCGAAAACACGAACTGCGTTCCTTTCTGTGCTTCATACCTGCGGTAGTATTCCGCTATCATCCTTGCGCAGTGGCTCGCTTTGTTGTCCGGGTGGTCTTCATATTCCGGGTCTATCATACGCATGTCCAGTGCCATCTTCCTTGCGTAGTCCGTGGCGATGAGCATCTTCGCCTTTTCCTCCGTTTCCGACAGTTTTCCGCGTCCCAGCAGTGTGGCGTCGCCCGTCTTGGCAAATTCCATAAGCTGTTTGATGAAATATTCCTGGTCGGGCGTGGGCGGTATGTTGTGCAGTATCTCGTTCTTGTGCGGACGGTCCACGCCCACATCCTCCGCCGTGCGGTAGTCCGTGATTTCGTTGTAGAACGCCGCCAGCTCCGGCACTTTGATGAAGTAGCGGAAGCGTTCCTTCTGCACGATGTTATTCGTCACATTGAACTCGAAATCCGTCGTCTTCTTGGCGAAGATTGCCGCCCATGCGTCAAAGCATCGGATATCCTGCCTTTCCAGCTCCTTCGGACGCAGATACTTGAAAAGCAGGTACAGCTCCGTCAGCGAGTTGCTGATGGTCGTGCCCGACAGGAACGTCGCTCCCAGATCTTTTCCCGTCCGCTCCTGAATGGTGCGGATGGCAAACAGCAGGTTCAGTGCCTTCTGGCTGCCTTCCGAGTTTCCCAGCCCCGCCACACGGTCATGCCTTGTGTTGAACGTCAGGTTCTTGAACTGGTGCGACTCGTCTATGAAAATATGGTCGATGCCCATCTGCCTGAAGTCCACCACATCGTCCGTCCTCGACTTTATCGCATGTTCCACCTTCTCCAGCTTGGCTTGCAGGTTGAACTTGCGTTTCTCCAGTCCTCTCAGCATCGCACGCGACACGTCCTTGCCCTGCGAGCGCAGCACTTCCAGATTTTCCTCCACCGTATCCAGCTCTGCCTGCAGGATGCGTTGTTGCAGTTCCGGCGACTGCGGGATTTTTCCGAACTGGTCATGCGACATGATGATGCAGTCATAGTCATTGTTCTTGATGTTGTTGAAGAACCGAACGCGGTTGGCAGCTGAAAAGTCCTTTTCCGAGGCATACAGGATACGTGCGTTCGGATAGGCCGTCTGATAGGTCGCCGCAATTTCGGAGACATTCGCCTTCAGCCCGATAATCATCGGTTTGTGGGCAAGCCGGAGACGTTTCATTTCATGTGCTGCGATGCACATGATCAGCGTCTTGCCGGTTCCCACCTCATGGTCGCAGATCCCGCCTCCGTTCTGTTTCAGCATCCAGACACAATCCTTCTGCGATGGGTAGATGCTTTTCACGCCCCGGCTTTCCAGCCCCTTCATGTTCAGGTCGGGAAATGTCTGGTGCGAGCCGTCATATTTCGGTCGAACGAAGCAGTTGAACTTCCGGTTATACATGGTCGTCAGACGCTCCTTGAACTGTGGCGACTGTTCCTCCAGCCACTCAGTAAAGCCGTTGCGGATTTCGTCAATCTTTGCGTTGGCGAGCTGGATGCCCTCACTGTCGCGTGCCTTGATGTCGTTTCCGTTCTCGTCCTCGCCGACCTTCTTCATCATGTCGGGGCAGGTGTTGTGCAGAGCGTGTTTCAGCAGACTCATGCCGTCATAGTTCCGGTAATAGCCCTTTACACAGAACTCCTCCCATATTTTCATGTTCTTGTAGGCACATGCCACCGAAAACTCGTCAAGGCTCGGCGAATAGGAGATTTTCACTTCCGTGTCAAACAGATGGCTCATGTAGGCGGCATAGATGCCTGTCGGAATCCATCGCTCGCCGAAATTGAAGTCCAGTTCCTCAAAACCGATACGCTGCGGCGTGGCGGCTTTCAGGGCTTCAAGAGACTGCTCCGCATCCGCAAGCCGCTCATGTCCGGGATGGTCGTTTATCCATTCTTCCACACGCTCCGCCTTGTCTATCACGTTTCCGGCAATGAATCGGTCCTTTATCTCATAGCCCGAAACAAGCGGGTTGTAATAGATACGTCCCTGCAGGGCTCCGAGCAGTTCCTCTTCCGTGCTGTCGGTAATGGCACGCATGAAGTCGAGGTCTATGCCGCCATATCTGTTGAGCGAGGCGGACAGGGCTTCTTCGGGCGACCCGGCATTGACATATGTTTCCACCGAAAAGGAAACGGGACGCTCGAAAATGTCCGCCTTCACGAATTTCCCCTCTTCGGCACGTTCCAGTGCAAGGACGTCACGCCCGGAGGCATCCATCATCAGAAGTTTTGCATTCTGTCTGGCGTTCAGGTTACCGTAACGCATCACGAACTCGTCATAGGACACGTTCAGGTATTCACGCTGACGGCTGTCCTCCGTCCGGTTTTCCGCCTCATTCCGGTACAGGCGTTCATAGGCGTCACGGATGGATATATACAGCAGGGCCTTTTCCTTCTGGTAGCCTTTCAGGTCAAGCGGGTGGAAGGTGGCTCCATAGGGGGTGATGTCCCTCAGATACCCGACGGCGGTCCCTTCCGCCACCATTGAGCCGTCACGGTGATGGGCTTCCACCGTCCCGCTGTACGGGTGCGGTGTCAGGTCGGCAGCTTCCTCCTTGGCAGGTTTCGTATCATATTCCGGGAACAGCGAAGCGGAAGTTGTTCCCGTCTGTCCGGACTGTACGGACGGATTCTCAGCCGTAGCGGTCATGCCTTCCGGCAATGGGCTTTCATCTTCCGGCGCCTGTTCTGACCCGTGTGTCATGTCAGCCTGCTGCACCGGCCGGGAATCCGACGATGGCACAAACGCTGGGTCGAGGGTGTCCTTCATGCCGGACTTTGCAAGCAGTTCCTGTCTGTGTTTCTCCGCCTCATGCCTGAGCTGAATACGCACTTCGGGGGTAAGGTGCATCATGGTTTCGTAAAAACCGTTGATGGGCGGGTTTTCCTCCCAGTCTATATCCGCATATATGTCGTCCGGATGGGCCTGGGCTGCCGTTTCTTTGGATTCTGCATCTTCCGTTTTCACATCTTCCGTCTTTTCACCTTCAGTCTCCTTTTGCGGGGAAACGGCGGCTGCACCTGCCGTTTCACCCGTAACCTTCGGCGTAACCTGTGCCTGTTTCTTGCCGTTCTTGTCCTTTGACTTGGCTGCGGACTTTTTCTTTTTGCCCGAAAGGGCCTGATTGCGTTCCTCTTCCGTATATTCCCACAGGTCAAAGAGTGTCAGCTGCACGGTTGGAGCCTGTTCCGGCTCATGCGTCCCGGTCTCCTGTCTTTCCGTAACCGGTTGTGCCTTTTCTTCTGTCGCTGCATCCCTGTTCTCCGGTTGCTGCCGGACGGGGTCAGGTTCGGGAACTGACCTTTCCGCCTTCACTGTTTCAGTTTCCGGCATGGAGATGCTCATGGCGGATTGTACGGTCTGTTCCGCTGCTGTCCTGCGTCCATGATAAAGTTCCATGTCCAGACGTTTGCGCAAGTCCTCCGCAAGCATCCTGCCCAGGTCTGCCGCAATACCTTCCACACCTCCGCTGTGCGTATATATCATGGCGGGCTTTCCGTACGGGTCGGTACCCCTCTTCGCATCGGTATGTACGATACGTTCCGTGTGGTAGGCGAAATAGGCGTTCTCCGTCAGTCCGCCGTTATGTTCCGTCTGTATGATGGTCAGTACCCTCTCTTCCTGTGTCAGTTCCTTCTTTTGCAGGTCTTTTTGCAGGATGATCAGGTCGCTGCCGGCTTCCGTGCCCGCATTGTCGGTGAACAGGTTGTTGGGCAGGCGGATTGCCGATACCAGATTCGCCTTGCTGAACATCTCGTTCCTGACGGATACCTTCGAGCTGTTCAATACCCCCTGCGAGGTGATGAACGCCACGATGCCGCCGTCACGCACCGCATCCAGACCTTTCAGGAAGAAATAGTCATGGATGGCTTTCTGTGCCGAACGTCTGCCAAAGGATGCGCTGCGGCTGAACTCCGCATCGAACACTCCGAAATCCCCGAAAGGGATATTGGAGATGGCAAGGTCAAAATGGTTCAGAAACGGCTTTTCGATTTTCTCGAAACCCATCGTGCGGATTTTCTGTTCCGGGTAAAGACAGCCCAGCAGCTTGCCCGTCAGCAGGTCCTTCTCGAAAGCCATCACATCCGCCTGCGGCTGGTATTGCAGCACCGCATCCACGAAAGCGCCCGTCCCGGCGGACGGTTCCAGTACGCGGTCGGGACGCACCTTGCGGTCATACAGGGCTTCCGTTATTGCACCCGTAACCTCCGCCGGCGTATAGAAGGCTGTCAATACCGATGATTTCAGCGAGTCCACATAACTTTTGTATTCCCTTTCATCCCGGCTGTTCTCACGGATCAGCCGGTGCAGTTCGATGGTCGGGGCAAACAGGTCGAGGTCAGATTTCGCCCAATGGACGGCATCCGTCAGTTCTCTGGCGGGATTCAGTATGCACTTCAGTCCTCCGAAGCCGCAATACCTTTCCAGCAGCACACGTTCACGCGCGGTGGGCGTGCGCTGTTCCTTCTCCAGTGTGAATGCCGTCCGTATCGCCTCGATGTTGTCGCGCAGTTTCTGCTTGCGGTTAAATGCCATACTCCCTCAGGTAAAGGACGACGGCTCCCGTCAGCTCCGTATAGAGCAGGTCATAGTCGGACGACAGGGCGAACTGGTCGTCTGACAGGTCGTAAATGGAGAATACGTTGCCCACAAGCGGCAGCAGTTTCTCTACGAAGCCCTCACGCGCGTCTTCCGGAATCTCTTCATGAAACTCGCTTTCCACGACTTCACGCAGGATGGCGTATCGGGAATAGTGCAGGCCGTGGACGAGCGTGGACATGGCAATCTCCTGCGCACCGTCGGGAGTGTACCCCTCAAGCCTTGCACGCTCATAGGCTTCTGCGGCTTCATCGGCACGCGCCTTCACGAAGGCGGCATCGGAAGCCTGTTCAAACTTGTTTTCCTTGAGATAGTTCAGCAGATACAGACCGTAATAGGAAAGTTCGGTCTGTTCAAGATTCTTCTTGTTCATTTTTACAATGGATTTAGTGATTTGACAAATGTCCGGATATACGGGGAAGGGGAAGAAAAAGGCACCCGGTATCCCTCCGAGTGCCACCACTAAATCCAAAGTCTTGATCAGTATGATGATTTATGAACCTTGAATCAGTGGCAAAGGTAGTCCAATCCGGATGAAATACGAAATAATTTCCGCTGATAATTCATCCGAAAGGCGGATTACCCCTTACTTCCCATTCCTCACTTTCTCTTTTTGGCGGATGCCGCACCGTCCTTTCTTTCCGGAAAGACAAAACCGGTGTTGAAGTCGGCATCAAAGACCAGGGCGGCATCGAAACGCTTGCCCTGCTTGTTTTTGAATCCCTTCAGGACACCCGTCTTTCCCTTTGTCAGCAGTTCCCTGATTTCATCGTCGGTAAGCATCCTGTTGGCTTTCAGCCTGAATATGGGCAGGCCGCATTCCGTGTTGTCGCATCGTACCACCTTGCCGAAGAACTGCATCCTGCCCGTTCCGCACTTGGGACACGTGCAGTCGGAATCCTTTTTCCCGAACAGCTTTTCGCACGACAGCAGTTCTGAGGTGATGGACGTCGCATATTCCTCAATCTCCTTGCGGAACTTTCCGGCAGGTACCTCTCCGCGTTCGATGCACGCCAGTTCCTTTTCCCATTCGCCGGTCATGGCTACGTCGGCAATGCGCATGGTCTTGACAATGGAATAGAGGGCAAGCCCTTTTTCTGTGGGCACAAGGCATTTCTTCTGCCTTGTCACATATTCGCGGGCAAAGAGCGTTTCAATGACGGAGGCACGGGTGGCGGGAGTTCCGATACCGCAGTCCTTCAGTGCCTGACGCAGTTCCTCGTCCTCGATTTCCCTGCCGGCCGTTTCCATCGCCGAGAGCAGGGTGGCTTCCGTATGGAGAGGCTTGGGCTTGGTCTTTCCTTCGGTCATGGAACAGCCGCTAAGGTGCAGCAGTTCCCCTTCTTTCCAGTCCGGAAGTATCGTCTCTTCCTGTTCTTCCTTGCAGACGGCACGCCATCCGGCCTGTTTCACTACATGACCTTTGGTTGAGAACACCACACCGGAACATTCCACCGTGACGGCTGTCACGTCCTTCACGCATTTTTCCGAAAAGGCTTCTATCATGCGTCCCGCTATCAGATGGTACACCTTGCTTTCATCTTCGGAAAGGAACAGGGGCTTTTCTCCCGTAACCAGCAGTGCGTGATGGTCTGTTACCTTGCTGTCATCAACGCTTCTTCGGGTAGGCTCCGGCTTTTGCGGGATTTTGCCGCTCCATTGTGAGAGCCTGCCGATGAAAGCCAGCAGTTTTGGTATTTCCGCAAAGACATCTTCCGGGATGTATCGGCTGCCGGTTCGGGGATAAGTGACGAGTTTCTTCTCATAAAGTTTCTGCGTGATGTCGAGTGTTTGCTCTGCCGTGAACCCGTACTTCGTGTTCGCATCCTTCTGGAGTGTGGTCAGGTCATACAGAAGCGGTGTTTCTTCGATTTTCTCCTTTCGTTCGACTTTCACGACAGTAGCCGTGTTGCTCTCCTTTACATTATTATATAGGGCTGTTGCGGTTGCCTTGTCCTTCCATTTCTCCACCGACGGCATTTTCACGACTCCGTCACTGTCCTGTACTTTTGCAGAGATATGCAGCTGCCAGAAGGCTTCGGGGGTGAAACGGCGGTTTTCCCAATAACGTTCACAGATCATCGCCAGTGTCGGCGTCTGGACACGTCCCACCGAGTAGGTTCCGCGTCCGGCTGCGATGGACAGTGCCTGCGTTCCGTTTATCCCCACCAGCCAGTCGGCTTCACTTCGGGCTTTGGCGGCATGGTAAAGGTTGTCATACTTGCTTCCGTCTTCAAGTTTTTTCAGTCCCTCACGGATAGCCTTGTCCGTCAGGCTGCTTATCCACAGACGCACGAACGGGACCGTACAGCCGATATAATGATAGAGGTATCGGAATATCAGCTCACCCTCGCGGCCGGCATCGGTCGCCACAATAATCTGCTCGCTGTCCTTGAACAGTCTGGTGATGATTTTTATCTGGGCGACCACGCTGCTGTCCGCCTTGTATCCTTTTTCCGTCCTTACCTGTCGGGGAACAAGCGTGAAGGTTTCGGGAATGATGGGCAGGTTGCTGCGTACAAAGCCGTGCAGGTTGTATTCTTCCGGCATGGCGGGCTGGACAAGATGTCCGAATGCCCATGTCACATTATAACCGTTTCCAGTCAGATAACCTTCCTCTCGCTTGCCGGCACCCACGATGCGGGCGATTTCACGTGCCACACTGGGCTTTTCTGCTATGATTGTTTTCATACTGATTTGTTTTGATTCTATTTTTTATGTTTTTGGATTTAGTGGTGTGCGGGGACTATACCTTCATGCCTTTGTTTTTCTTGGGCTTTTCCTGCTGCTGCTTCTGTGCGTCATCCTTCGGGGCTGACTGTCCCTGCTGCAGCGGCTCTTTGATGTTCTTGGTCGCTTCGTTCGTCTTGCCCTCGCTGTTTACGGCTACCTGTGTCCGGCTTTCGTTCGACGGGGCGACTTTCTGGGCATTGTCCGGATTTTCATCGTAGCGGTACGGGCGTCCCTTTTCCGGATTGAACTTGACATACATGATGGCGTGCTGCCCCTGCTTGTCCGTCACGTTCTCCAGTCTGATGGTCTTGCCTGCCTTGTAGTCCGCCTGCTGCTGTTCCGTCAGGGGCTTGCCGCACCATTTGGTGATGCCGCGGATGCTGCCGTCCTCGTTCGTCCATGTGTTCCTTTTCTGCTGCTTCGCATCCTGCTTTTCAGCGTCGTTCATGTCCGGTTCCAGTTCCGGCAGTTCCGTGTTGTCCTGTTTCTGTACGGTACGCGGGGACTTTCCGGTGCCCGGCACGAACTCGACTCCGCGCTGTTCCACATTCACCTGCAGGGTCGTTACGAACTTCCTTCCGTCATTGCGTTCCACCAGCTTGTCTTTTACCGGCAGCCCCGCACGGAGCATTTCCTGCTCCTGTTTGGTGATTTCCGTCTTTCCGATTCTTTCCGGTATGCGTACCTTGCTGGCAGGGACATCGGTGATTTCGTTCGTCTTGCGGTCAATGCTGATGTACGAGGGGATAATCTCTCCGGTTTCCTTGTCCACAAGGTCAATCACACGCCCCATGTTGCCGGTAGCCTTCAGGTTCCTTTTGTCATATTCCGAGAACTTGTGTCCTTTGTATTCGTCAAGTTTCTGTTCCTTGCGGATGAAATGCGGTACAAGACCGATGCTGCCGTCCTCGTTTTTCCTGAATGACAGGCGGGCGTCCAGTTCAAAAGTTTCCTCCCCGAACTTTGGGGACACTTTCACCAGATCCGACTTGCCGTAGTTGAGCATCTTCTGCAGGTCACCGGACTTTTCAAGCTCCTCACGGTCGATGCCCCATTTCTCTTTCAGTTCCTGCCAGTTGATTGAACTCTCGTCAATGGGCTGGTAGCCTTGTCGGGTCTGAGGCTTTTCCTGCGTTTTTTCCTGTTTCTGTTCCATGTTTTCCTGTTTTTGGGTTTCACCCTGTTCCTCTTTCTTCTCTTTTTTCTCTTCTTCCGCCTGCATCTGATAGGGGAATGTGTCCACCTTGTGCGGGGCAAGGATGTCCTTGTTCTGATAGGGATGCTGCAGCAGGTCCTTCATCACTCCCAGAAGTGAATCCACCTGATCCGCCGCTATGCGGTAGAAACCGAAGCGGCTGGGTTCCTTGCATTGCCGGAAGAAGTTTTTGAAAAAGTTATCGAGCATGTCGCCATGCTTGTCGAACAGTAGAAAATCCTTTGCGTTGTCCAGCCTTGCCGGAGTCCGCTTGGGCGAGCCGTCCGCATTAAGGCCGGCTACCACGCTGATTTCGCCCGTCTTTTCGTCACGGACTATCAGCACGTCCTTTTCGTCGCTTTTCTTTGCCATTTGAATAATTTTTAATTGTTATTTATTAAAGAAATTATGGATACGAGCCTTGTAGAACTCGACATCGTCCTTCTGGAAGTCCTTTACGTGTTCCGACAGGAATTTCAGCACGTCATCTTCGCTGTAATAGGTCTTCTTGCCCAGTATCTTGTAGGGCAGGGCTCCCGTGCTGCGGTAGCGTTGCAGTGACCGTTTGCTTATCTGGAGCAGCAGGCACAGGTCCTGGTTGTCAAAGAGCCGTATCCTGTCCGGCGTGTGTTCCCGTTTTTCCGGTGCTTTCAGGGCAAGCAGCATCTCGTCCTGACGTTCAAGCCTTTCAAGGATGGTTTCCATCCACTGCTCAAACAGTTTCTTTGTCAGCAGTTCCATGTTCATGTCCTCCTTCCTTTCGGCTGCCTGCCGTTTCCGGTGGGCAGTCTGCTGTTATGGTGCAGTTCTTCGAGTGTCCTGCCGTCCTCCCGGATGGTATGGGAGTCAAGAATCCTCCGGATTTCCGAGAGCCTGTACTGGCATTTGCGCCGCAGGATCACGTATCTGATACGGTGATCATCCCTCATGCGCTGCAAGGTCCGCTTGCTTACGCCCAGTTCTCTGGCGGCTTCATTCGTGTCGAGAAGCCTGTCCGTATTTTCACGTTTCATCGCCTCCCTGATTTCACGGACATAGCCGGCCACTTCTGCTATCTGTTCCATCATTGCCTTGTATGCGGAACTTTCCATCGTTATCACTTTCATGTTCTGTCTTTTTTTCTTGTTCCTGCGGCAAAGTTCAGCAATAAACAAAAGGGGCTTTAACAACTCACTACGTGGCTCACGTGAGATTTTTTTGAGAAATGGCTCCGTTACCCGGACAAACGGCGCAACAAGTTGCCAGTTAGCGGAATATGGAATCTTTTTCCGCCTGCGTCGTTACCTTTGCACGGAACTAAAATCAAATTCTTATGGAAACGGTATCTATTGAGAAAAAGACCTTCGAGGAACTGATGGCGCAGTGGGACGCCTTTGTGGAAAAAGTGACCGCCTTGCAGCGCAAGGGGGACGGGAAACGCCTTGCCCGTTGGCTCACGGGCGACGAAGTGTGTAACCGGTTACGGATAAGCCAGCGCACCTTGCAGAAACTGCGTGACAAGGGATTCATCGGCTATTCACAGATCGGGCACAAGTTCTTTTACAAGCCGGAAGAGGTCAAGCGGCTGATTCCGCTTGTCGGCATAATCCACCCCGGCGGCAAATAACCGAATATTCACCACTAAATCCGAAGTAACATGAACGAGAACAATGAAATCATCACGATGGAAGACGAAAAGGTCGCTTCCATATTGCAGAAAATGAAAAAAAGCTCCAGATGGCTCAGCGGGTTTCTGGAGAGTTACCGCCCGCCGCTTGACGGTGAGGTGTACCTGACGGACAAGGAAGTGGCAGACCTTTTACGGGTAAGCCGCCGTACTCTTCAGGAATACCGTAACGAACGGCTGCTGCCTTATATCATTTTAGGCGGAAAGGCGCTGTATCCCGAATCGGGACTGCGTGAGGTGCTGGAAGCGAACTATCGGAAACCTTTCAGATAACCTCCGAAAAAGCAAGAACGGACAACCGAATGACGGCTGTCCGTTCTTGCTTGCGTTTGTTCCGTTCTCAGCAATGTCCTCCTTTGGCTATCGGCACAAACAGCATATAGGTATCCTTCTGCTCTTTGGCGTACGCTTTCCGTAAAAGCCACGAACGGAACACATGGGTATAATAGGTATTCAGGCGGAACGCTATCGGTATAATGATTTCAAGGGAATAGACATCGGCATTCAGACCGTTTTCCAGCCGGACATACCGGCACACCTCAAAGTCATTCAGCACGTCCATTTTCAGGATTGCCCGGATAGCCGCATTTACCGCTGTTGTTGTCACATTGAACAGTTCTCCGATTTCCCATGCCGTCATCCATACATCGTTACCGGTTACGGTTACCGATTTTCCTTCTATGGTAATGATATTTCGTTTCATGATTCTTCTTTTTTAGATGTTGCATCCTTTGAACTCTTCTATGCTGCCAAGACGTGCGACAAGATTTTCCATATCCTGATTGAGCTTTTCTTTTGTAATCTTCGCATAGATTTGCGTCGTCTTGATGCTCTTGTGTCCGAGCATCGAACTCACAGTTTCAATAGGTACGCCGTTTGACAGGAATACCGTTGTCGCCGCCGTGTGGCGGCTCTGGTGCCATGTAAGGTGTTTCGTGATACCGCACCGTTTGGCTACGGCTCGTATTCCATACAGGCAGGTCATGTAATGGGGGACAGGGAAAATCCTTCCGTCCTCACACAGTCCGCGGTATTTTTCTATGATTCTTCGGGGCAGGTCCAGTAGGCGGATATTCGATTCCACGCCCGTCTTCTGGCGGTTGATGTTTATCCACTCATGGTTGTCGAAGTATGTACGGATATTTTCCTCACGCAGATTGCGCATATCGGAGAATGACAACCCCGTGAACGCACAGAACAGATACAGGTCACGGTAAAGCTCCTGTTTGGCGTTTTTCAGTTTGCCGTCCATCAGCATACGGATTTCCTCTTTCGTGAGAAACCCTCTTGTCGTTTCCTCTTTCTTGATTTCATATTCACGGAACGGGTCGCGTGCCAGCCATTCATTGTTAATGGCAATGAACACCATTGTCCGTAACGGACACACATAAAGCCAGACCGTATTGGTACAGCAGTGCTTGTCCGTGCGGAGAAACATTTCAAAATCGGAGATAAATGCCGGAGTAAGTTCCTTCAGGGCAATATCCTTCACATGGTATCGGATATTCAGGAACTCTTGCAGGTGCTTGTAAACGACCAGATATTTTGAAAGCGTGGCTTTGGCTTTCATGCCGGCTTCCACCTGCTTTGCATAATCCTCGTTGTGCTGGCGGAACACCTGCATCAGTGTATGGCAGCGGTGTTCCAGTCCGAGAAAGGCATTCTTCACTTTTTCAGCTGTCACAAAATTGTCACGCTCCATGATTTCCTGATAGTGCCTGTTGATGCTCACACGCATCTTGTCAAGCAGGCGGTTTGTTTCAAGTGCGGCTGAACTTCTTCCCGTGACACGTCCGCCTTTCGTGTCCCACAATTTGGGATCGACCGAAAGTTTGCTGCTGAATTGCGTCTGTGTTCCGTCCACTGTGATACGTCCCATAACCGGTACTGTACCGTCTTTCTTCACTGCCTGTCTTTTCAGGTAGAAGATAACTGAAAATGTACTCTTCATCGTTCTAAAATTTTTTTGGTTTCAAATTTAGTTCGTGAAGAATCCTTCGTCGCTACGCAAATCATTGAGGAATACTGCAATTCTCGTTCACGCCGCATTTTCTTGCGTGAGTTGTTAGTAACTCACTGGAAGTTAGTATTTTCTATATTCTTCCAACCTCATCATAACCTGTTTTGGGCATGGTCACGAATTGGTAACGCTGCGATGTCCTAACTTGGCTTTTTCATTGCTTTTTCTGTCTTTCATTTTTTCAAGCCATCTTCCTAAAACGCCTATCTGCCAATAACTTTGCTACATTTTTCTGTTTATCACTTTTTATTCGTACTTTTGTCGAGGAAAAATAAGAAACAAGTATGAAACAGACTCTCTATGCGTGGGCCAGCATCGTGGTGGGATGTACCATTCTGGCAGCCGGATTCGTATTCTTTATCAACCCTTATAACATTGTGCCCGGAGGAGTGTACGGGGCCAGCATCGTGCTCCACAACCTGTTCCCGTCCATTCAGGTGGGTACGTTCGGCTATATGTTCGACATTCCGCTGCTCATCCTGTCGGTGCTGCTGTTGGGGGCGAAGTTAGGGATACGCACCATTGTGGCGGCCCTGCTCACTCCGTTGCTGATGAACACCATGTCGCGGCTGGTCTACCCTACCCGCGAAGCACTGGAGAGTCTGGACCCGGCACAACTGCTGGGAGGCAGCATGAACATGACAGACCACCTGATGCTGACGTGCATCATCGGAGCAGTGGTCATCGGTGTGGGTACGGGCATCGTGATACGCAGTCAGGCTACCACGGGCGGAAGTGACATCGTGGGGATGCTGCTACAGAAATATGCGCACATCCGTTTCTCACGGGCTATCCTGCTGGTGGACGGGGCCGTAGTGTGTTTCGGACTGGTGGTTATCGGTTTCGGACTGGGTACGGCGAGCGACTCTACGCAGCCTTCGTGGCACTTGTCGTTCTATTCGCTCATTTCCATCTTCATCATCTCGCGGGTCATTGCCTACATGATTAACGGGGCGAAGAACGACAAACTGATTTTTGTCATCAGCGACCATGAGTTGCAGGCTCTTCACCAGTACATTCTGAAGGACCTGGACCGTACGGCTACCTGCATCAAGAGTTCGGGACTTTATACGGGCAAGGACAAGGAGATGATTTTCCTCGTAGTGAGCTACCAGGAGGTGCAGGGTGTGAAACTGAAAATCAAGGAGGCCGACCCGAGGGCGTTTGTGGTGGTGACGGATGCGTACGACACCTTCGGCGAAGGGTGGAAACAGCTGCCTTCTCCACACGAGATTTATCCGGAATAATTCATTTTCCGACTTTTAAGACAGAAAATCCGACATTCCGAAAAACGCACGATTGCCATTTGTGCCGTACCTTTGCATAAACAAAAAAACTTGCTTATGCACATTCTTTTTACGCATTTCCGTCGTTTCCGCTCCGGCTTCATGCAGGTGTGTTTCTGCGTGGGTATTTTGCTGCTGGGCGGATGCGACATGATTGAATATCACCCGTACGACCTGGACATTGACGGGGAAACAGACGTGAACCGCCGGAACATCGAACGGATTGAAACGGCTACCAGAGGGAAAGAGGAAATCCGGTTTGCCGTAATCAGTGACACACAGCGCTGGTATGACGAGACGGAAGATGCCGTGGAAGCCCTGAACCAACGCGACGACCTGGATTTCGTGCTTCACACGGGCGATATGTCCGACTTCGGTCTGAAACTGGAGTTTGAGAAACAACGCGACATTCTCAGCGGACTGAGGGTGCCTTTCGTCTGTCTGTTAGGCAACCATGACTGTCTGGCTACGGGACTCGATGTGTTCCGCAAGATATTTGGCACGGAAGATTTCGCCTTTACCGCCGGAAACGTACGTTTTCTGTGCCTGAACACCAATGCCCTGGAGTTCGACTACTCGTCGGCAGTACCCAATATCCAGTTTATCCGCGACGAAGGTGACCACGTGCCCGAAGGAGTGGAAAAAACCGTGGTAGCCATGCACGCAGGCCCCTTCTCCGAACAGTTCAACAACAACATCGCCGAGTATTTTCAGTATTACCTCAAGGAAATGCCCGACTTGCAGTTCTGTGTCTACGGTCACGGGCACAATGTAAGCGTAGACGAGTTCTTCGACGACGGTATCAAGTATTACGAATGCAGCTGCGCCAAAGACCGTTCTTATTTATTTTTCACCCTCAACTCAAACGGCTATACCTATGAAGTGGTCAATTTTTAAACTGCTGCTGGCAGGAGGAATGGCCGGAATGACGCTCCTGCCCCTTTGCGCACAAAATGACAGCATCGCTCCGGCCGTAAAGGAACGTCGCTGGGACAAACGCGAGCACCTGCGTTATGATGAACGGTGGGAACGCCTGAAGCCCACTCACCTGAAATGGCAGTACGCCGGAGGAATGGGACTCAACTCGGTGGGCGTGGGCTGGGATTACGGACGCCGCTGCCAATGGGAAACGGACTTCCAGGTAGGTTTCCTTCCGGCCAAGTATGCCGAGAAATTCCGTCTCACATTTACCGTGAAGCAGAACTACATTCCCTGGAGCATCTGCTTCAAGGAGCACTGGATGGCCGAACCGTTCTACTGCGGCCTGTACCTAACCGCCATTGCGGGCGATGAGTTCTGGAAGAAAGAACCGGGACGCTATCCCAACAAATACTATAATTTCAGTACCAAGATACGTCCTTACATCTTTGTGGGACAGCGTTTCGGCTTCAGTCCTCGCCACGACCTGGTACGCCATGTCTCACTGTTCTACGAACTGAGTACCTGCGAGCTGTATCTCATCAGCAAGGTGACCAACAAAAGTCTCTCCATGCGCGACATCCTGCGCCTGTCGTTCGGTGTGAAAGTACAGCTGTTCAAAGACGAATAGACACAGCCTGCAAAAAAAGATAAAAAAGGAACGGCAGCCGTTCGCCGTTCCAAAGTTTTCGTTACCTTTGCCGGAAAGTAAACAAAGGGGTGCCCCACGGATGTGTCCGGGCTGAGATTATACCCTACGAACCTGATGCTGTTAATACCGACGAAGGGATTGTTGATTCTGACATCTATTTCCTTTCCCCGCCCGCGGGATGCTCTCTTTGGTTTACACGCTAAAACAGTATGCTTATGAAACTATTGGTAAACAACAAAGAGACGGAACTTACACAAGGTCATACAATTGCCGCACTGGCACAGCAGCTGGAACTCCCGAAGCAGGGAGTGGCCATCGCGCTGCATAACCGCATGGTTCCGCGTGCGGAATGGGAAAACACCGCCCTGAACGAGGGCGACAGTCTAGTCATCATCAAAGCAGCTTGTGGAGGATAAGACCATGGACATGAATCATTTCAAGCTGCAGTTCATCACACATTTCACCGACACGTATTCGTATCTCGACTCGGCCCGGATGGCCCTCGAAGGGGGATGCCGCTGGGTACAGTTGCGCATGAAGCACGCCTCGGACGAGGAGACGGAAGCGGTGGCCGTGGAGGTACAGAAACTGTGCCGCACGTACGGAGCCACTTTCCTCATCGACGACCGGGTGGAACTGGTGCGCAAGCTGAAGGCCGACGGGGTGCACCTGGGCAAGAACGACATGCCGATAGCCGAAGCACGGAAAATCCTCGGAAAGGACTTCCTCATCGGAGGTACGGCCAACACGTTTGACGACGTACGGGCACACTATGAAGCCGGAGCCGACTACATCGGTTGCGGACCGTTCCGATTCACCACCACCAAAGAAAAGCTCAGCCCCATCCTCGGACTGGAGGGCTACCGTTCCATAGTACAGCAGATGAAGGCGGAAGGCATCCACCTGCCCATCGTAGCCATCGGCGGTATCACGCTGGAAGACATCCCTGCCATCATGCAGACCGGCGTGACGGGCATCGCCCTGAGCGGCACCATCCTGCGAGCAGCGAATCCGGTGGAAGAGACGAAGAGAATCGTGAGTCAATTAAGAATTAAGAATGAAGAATGAAAAATTTGTGGATGTGTTCATTTTTAGACAGAAGAACAAAAGAAACATATTTTTCAAATCCTCTTATTTTCAGAATTTCATCACAAACACCAACTCACCTTTGCTGGTAAAGAAATTCCAACTTTACCACAAAGAATAACGAGCAAAGGAACCACAAAAAGAACGAAGCAAAGACAAAAGAAGCAAAAACTCCCCACAGCGATTTCGCCAAAGGCGAAGAGCGACAGCCAGCACAAAAAATCCCGTCCTCAGTTTCGGACCGAAAAGCGGAGAAGCAGAGCACGGCGAAAAGAAGCGCAGGCTGTTTGAGCGAAGCGAGTTCCTGCGCTTCCGATGAGCGAAGCTTCACAGCCGGTCCGAAACTGCAGACGGCGGTTTTTCTTTTTGTTACCTTTTTCTTTTTGCCGCCAAAAAGAAAAAGTAAGAGCAAGCCAAAAGAAAAAGTAAAAGCAAGCAAACAATAAACAAAATAGATAAAACAATGGAAAAACTAATCATTGCGGGAAAAGAATTCGAATCCCGCCTATTCTTAGGAACAGGAAAATTCAACTCCAACCAACTCATGGAAGAAGCCATCCTGGCTTCCGGCACAGAAATGGTGACCGTAGCCATGAAACGTATCGAACTTGACAACAAGGAAGACGACATGCTGAAGCATATCATCCACCCCCATATCCAGTTGCTCCCGAACACCTCGGGCGTGCGCACCGCAGAAGAAGCCGTGTTCGCCGCACAGATGGCCCGCGAAGCCTTCGGCACCAACTGGCTGAAACTGGAAATCCATCCCGACCCGCGCTACCTGTTGCCGGATTCTACCGAGACCCTGAAGGCTACGGAAGAACTGGTGAAACTGGGATTCGTGGTATTGCCTTACTGCCAGGCCGACCCGACCCTGTGCAAGCGTCTGGAAGAAGCCGGAGCAGCTACCGTAATGCCGCTGGCTGCCCCCATCGGTACGAACAAGGGATTGCAGACACGTGACTTCCTGCGCATCATCATCGAGCAGAGCAACGTACCGGTGGTAGTGGATGCCGGTATCGGTGCACCGAGCCATGCGGCTGAGGCCATGGAAATGGGTGCCGCTGCCTGCCTGGTAAATACTGCCATCGCTGTAGCCGGAAATCCGGTGGAAATGGCCGTAGCCTTCAAGGAAGCTGTCATTGCCGGACGCCGTGCCTACGAAGCCGGACTGGGTATTCAGGCCGATAACCTCGTGGCATCTGCCTCCTCTCCCCTCACTTCTTTCTTGAATGAATAAATCCTGATTTTCTCAACCGGTAGGGACTGTTCCCTACCCGCAAACAAACCCCGATTTATATGGAAAAAGAAAAAGACCAAAAAGCATACGCCCATGCAGAGAAAGCCTACATGCAGGGCACCCTTTTCCCCTTTGTAAAAGTAGGCATGCAGAAAGTGAACCTCACCCCGACGGTGACCATAGTAGACGGAAAGAAGGTAATGACACCTAATGCACCGGTGTACGTGTACGATACGAGCGGCCCGTTCAGCGACCCGAACATTGAAATCGACCTGAAGAAGGGACTGCCACGCATGCGTGAAAGCTGGATTACCTCACGCGGCGACGTGGAACAGTTGCCGTCCATCACCTCGGAATATGGCAAGATGCGCCGCGACGACCACTCGCTCGACCACCTGCGCTTTGAACATATCGCCCTGCCTTACCGTGCCAAGGAAGGCCACTGCTGTACGCAGATGTACTACGCCAAACAGGGCATCGTGACACCGGAAATGGAGTACGTAGCTATCCGTGAGAACATGAACTGCAAGGAACTGGGCATCGACACCTACATCACACCGGAATTCGTGCGCGACGAGATTGCCGCCGGACGTGCCGTACTGCCTGCCAACATCAACCACCCGGAATCGGAACCGATGATTATCGGCCGCAACTTCCTGGTGAAAATCAATACCAACATCGGTAACTCGGCCACTACTTCAAGCATTGACGAGGAAGTGGACAAAGCGGTGTGGAGCTGCAAATGGGGCGGTGACACGCTGATGGACTTGTCGACGGGTGCCAACATCCACGAAACCCGCGAATGGATTGTGCGCAACTGTCCGGTGCCGGTGGGTACCGTGCCTATCTATCAGGCACTGGAGAAGGTGAACGGCAAGGTGGAAGACCTGACCTGGGAAATCTACCGCGACACCCTCATCGAGCAGTGCGAGCAGGGAGTGGACTACTTCACCATCCATGCCGGTATCCGTCGTCACAACGTACACCTGGCCGACAAGCGTCTGTGCGGTATCGTGAGCCGTGGCGGAAGTATCATGAGCAAGTGGTGCCTTATCCACGACCAGGAATCCTTCCTCTACGAGCACTTTGACGACATCTGCGACATTCTGGCTCAGTACGACGTGGCCGTATCATTGGGCGACGGATTGCGTCCGGGCTGTATCGCCGATGCCAACGACGAGGCTCAGTTTGCCGAACTCGACACGATGGGTGAACTCGTGCTCCGTGCCTGGGAAAAGAACGTGCAGGCCTTTATCGAAGGTCCGGGACACGTGCCCTTGCACAAGATTCGTGAGAATATGGAGCGTCAGATCAGCCACTGCCACAACGCACCGTTCTATACCCTCGGCCCGCTGGTGACCGACATCGCTCCGGGTTACGACCACATCACTTCGGCCATCGGTGCCGCACAAATCGGCTGGCTGGGTACAGCCATGCTGTGCTACGTCACCCCGAAGGAACACCTGGGTCTGCCCAACCGCGAAGATGTACGTACGGGTGTGATCACCTACAAGATTGCCGCCCATGCAGCCGACCTGGCCAAAGGTCATCCGGGCGCACAGATTCGCGACAATGCCCTGAGCAAGGCCCGCTACGAGTTCCGCTGGCGCGACCAGTTCCACCTGAGTCTCGACCCCGACCGTGCGCTGGAATACTTCAACGAGGGACGTCACACCGACGGCGAGTACTGCACCATGTGTGGTCCGAACTTCTGTGCGATGAAACTCAGCCGCGACCTGAAAACAATTAATAATGAATAATGCATCAGGCCAGCATCTTTAACTTTTAATTTTTAACTATTAACTATAGAAATGTTTAGTGACGAATTAGAAAAAATAAGCTGGGAGGAGACGACCAAGGCCATCTACTCCAAAACCGAGGCCGACGTGATTCGGGCACTCGGAAAATCACGGTGCGACGTGGACGACTTCATGGCACTCATCTCGCCGGCTGCCGAAAAGTTCCTTGAACCCATGGCACGCCTCAGCAAGAAATATACCGAAGAACGTTTTGGACGCACCATGTCGATGTTCATCCCGCTCTATATCACCAACTCGTGCACCAACTCGTGCGTGTACTGCGGCTTCCACATCAGCAACCCCATGGCGCGCACCATCCTGACACCCGAAGAGATTGAAAACGAATACAAGGCCATCAAGAAGCTCGGCCCGTTCGAAAACCTGCTGATTGTGACAGGTGAGAATCCGGCCAAGGCGGGTGTACCCTACATTGCCAAGGCACTCGACCTGGCCAAGCCGTACTTCTCGAACCTGAAAATCGAGGTGATGCCGCTCAAGACGGAAGAATATGCCGAACTGGTACACCACGGACTGAACGGCGTAATCTGTTTCCAGGAAACGTACAACAAGGCCCGCTACAACGTGTACCATCCGCGCGGCATGAAGTCGAAGTTCGAATGGCGTGTCAACGGGTTCGACCGCATGGGGCAGGCCGGCGTACACTCCATCGGCATGGGTGTGCTCATCGGACTGGAGGACTGGCGTACAGACGTGACCATGATGGCTTACCACCTGCGCTACTTGCAGAAGCATTACTGGAAGACGAAATACAGCGTAAACTTCCCGCGCATGCGTCCGGCCGAGAACGAAGGTTTCCAGCCTAACGTCATCATGAGCGACAAGGAACTGGCACAGGTGACTTTCGCCATGCGTATCTTCGACCACGACGTGGACATCTCCTACTCTACCCGCGAACCGGCCAATATCCGCGACCACATGGCTTCACTGGGTGTGACTACCATGAGTGCTGAGAGCAAGACCGAACCGGGCGGATATTACACCTACCCGCAGGCACTGGAGCAGTTCCATGTGAGCGACGAACGTACAGCCGTAGAAATCGAGAAGGCCCTCAAGGCATTGGGGCGCGAACCGGTATGGAAGGACTGGGATGCTTCGTTCGACCACGTGGCACAGTCGCACGCCACCGCCGCTGCGGCCCGCTGAAAAGCCCTCCGGAACACTCTCTGAAAAACGACGGAGAGTTTCTACAAAAACGCCCTTACGTTTTCCCTGAAACGCAAGTACGTTTTACTTCAAACACAAGTGCGTTTTGATGGAAACACAAGGACGTTTTTCCAAAACGCAAGTGCGTTTTTCAAGACAAGTATAACCCTCTTCAGAAGGCATCCTGAGGCCATTATCCCGACTTCCGGATGCCTTTCTGTCTTTACTCACTTTATTCCCCTTTTAACCTTATGAAACTGACCGAAAAAGAAGCGTCACGCTACAACCGACAGATTCTGCTCGACGAAATCGGCGAGACAGGACAACTCCTGCTGAAACAGGCCCGCGTACTCATCGTGGGAGTGGGCGGACTGGGGTCGCCCATTGCCCTCTACCTGGCCGGAGCCGGAGTGGGCACCATCGGACTGATTGACGACGATACCGTGAGCGAGACCAACCTCCAGCGGCAGGTACTCTACAGCGAACCTGAAATCGGACTCTCCAAGGCCGAACAGGCCAAACTGCGTCTGCAGGCCCTCAACTCTGACATCCGCGTAGAAGCCTGGAACAAACGGCTCACCCCGCAGAATGCCGAATGCCTCATTGCCAACTACGACATTGTGGTGGACGGCTGCGACAATTTCCGCACGCGCTACCTCATTAACGACATCTGCGTGCGGCTGGACAAGGTGTACGTGTACGGTGCCATCCGCGAGTTCGACGGGCAAGTCTCCGTGTTCAACTACCAGGGCGGTCCCGACTACCGCACCCTCTTCCCCGACGAAGAAGAAATGCTCGCCATGCCCCACCCCTCCAAGGCCGTGCTGGGTGTCACTCCGGGCGTAGTAGGCTGCGTGGAAGCCAGCGAGACCATGAAAGTCATCCTGGGCAGTCCGTACGTGCTGAGCGGAAAGCTCTGGCACATCGACCTGCGAAGTCTGGAAAGCTACGTCATTTCGCTGGTATAGTTTCCCGTCCGACCCGCTGAAAATCACGGTTTTCGGTGATGCACAGCTCCTCAGATAGCCTTACTTTTGTACAAACGTAAATTATCCTATTATTCTTATCTTTAGTATGAACAAAAGTAAAGCAACGACAGCCCTGAAATCGCTGCTGGTTTCAGGCTGTGCCCTTTTTGTGTGGGGCATGACACCCGTATTTTTAGCCTCCACCCTTACCTCGTGCGAAAAATTAGAGGATATTTTAGGAGGTGGTGATGAAGATGAAGACGACGAAAACGGAGACGGAAGCAGCTCAGGCAATCTGAACGGAGTGGGTACTACCGACGGAGCGGCTCCCTATTTCAATCTGGAAACGACCCGCATCGAAGTGCCTGCCGTAAGAGACGGAGAAGGCATACAGGTGAAATGCCAGACCAACATCATAAGCATGCGCTATGTGCTGGAGAAATTCAAGAAATTCAGTGAAGGTGAACTGACTGAACAGGAGGACTATTCGTTCATCCTGGAAAATCCGGAGTATTCATTCTACGGCGAAGAGTACCTGCAGTATTACACCAACTACTCTAGCGAGAAACAGACTGACAACCTGCTGATTTATGCCACCGACAAAGACAGTCTGCTGGCCACCATCCCCATCGAACAGGCAGCTGCTCCCCATATCAGCGTGGCCAAAGCAGATGCAGGCATCAATGAAATCACACTGACACTGGAAGGACAGAACGATGCCCGTTTCTATTCCACTTACATCTCAACAGACAGCATCCCCTTGTTCGAAGTCATTCAGGATTTGAAAAACGGAGGCTCAGGACTTCCTTTTGAATACCTCTTCGACCTTCAAAGCCAGCCTACGTGTACCTTCTCCGGACTGACGGAAGCAACCAAATACTACATCTACCTGCAAGGCGGTACGGAACCGGGGCCTCTGCATGGACTTTCACTGTATACCGTCACTACTGCCATGCGCGGCAAGGAAGATGCGCTGATTATGAAATACGCGTTGAACAACCTGAACAACCGCACAGTATATCTTCCGTTTGAAGGACGGGTGAAAGGTGTCATCGACTGGGGCGACGGGGTGACCGAGGTGCTCGACAAATCATACGTATATTCGGCCGACCTGTCACACGTTTATGCCCAAGGTGCCGAATCGACGGTAGAAGTAGCTTTCAAAGGTACGGTAGAATCTCTGACAACCAACAGCACAACCAAAGGAGAAATCCTCAAGAGTTCACTCATCGGCATCACACAATGGGGTACGCCCGAACTGAAAACACTGAGACTGGAAGACGTTACCGCACTGACCCAGCTGGCCGCCGACACCAAAGGAGCACTGTCCGCCATCACGGACTTCACCTCCTGCTTTGAAGGCTGTACGGGACTGACCAACCTCCCCGAAGATCTGTTTGCCATGGCCACCGGCGCCGAGACGTTCGACAGAGCCTTCCAGGGCTGTACGGGACTGACTTCACTTCCGCTCAATCTCTTCGCCCAGAATTCCAGTGCCCGCAACTTTAACGAAACCTTCTCCGGCTGCACAGGACTGCTCTATCTGCCCGAAGACCTCTTTGCAAGCAACAAAGACATCTATGTCATGAACGATGTGTTCAGCGGATGTGAAAACCTGAAAGAGATTCCGGCCGGACTGTTCCGTAACAATACCCGTTTAGGATACATACAATGTGCCTTCTCAGGATGCAGCTCGCTCACCAGTCTGCCCGAAGGACTGTTTGCCAACTGTCCGGGCATACAGAGTGTGTCAGAAATCAACTCTATCTCAGAAGCCTATGGTCTTTTCTCGAATTGCACTTCATTGACTGAAATCCCGGAAGATTTGTTTGCCAGCATGACCAAGGTTACCAGATTAGATGGCATATTCAAGGGATGTACCTCCCTCCGCGAGATTCCTGAAAAACTGTTTGCAAACAACACACAGGTGATTTCTATGTGGGAAGCCTTTGCCGGATGCAGGAGCCTGCAACGCATTCCTACCGGACTGTTCGACTCCATGCGCACCCTGCAAGCTGTCCGCCTCTTGTTCAAAAGCTGCAGTTCGCTCACCGGCGAATCGCCCTACACCATGATAAACGGGAAAAAGGTACACTTGTATGAACGTAAGGATTACCCGAATGAATTCCTTGAAATCACCAGTCACACCAGCGCGTTCAATAACTGTACGAACCTGACCGACTATGAATCCATTCCGAGCAACTGGAAATAAACGAGTCCCGATTTTTGCATAATTATCCTTCCCCTGCCAGAACAAGATAAAAAACAAAGGCCTGGCAGGGGATTTTTCATGCCTCAATTTCCAATTCTCTGTTTTTTATGCTAACTTTGGGAATCAAACCTTTATCAAAAGTACCATCATGCATACTAAACAACTCACCGACATTCTGCTGGTATTCCTAATCATCTTCTGTTTCACCAGCTGCAATCACGACGACGTAAACTTTCCAATTTTCACATTCAATGAAAACGGAGAATGTGAGCCAGCGTCTCTCACCCCCATTTCTTCCGCCCGCTTCGAAGAGGCCGTAGTGGGATACGGATGGAAACACGTCCACACCTACGAAATCAATCCCGACGGCACTTGCCAGACGCAGGATTATTACAAAGACTTAGATGGCGCCGGGCCAATCCAATATTATGTGGAAAGCCACTCGTCCCTGAAAGTATACATGTACGTGGATGCCTATCCTGCATCTGGATTCCGGACAGTCGCTTATACCTTCTCGGACGGGAACCGACTGCTCAGCAACCAGAACACAGTATTCCAGATACTTTCTGTGAACGGCGACACAATGGAAATACTTGACTGGCTGGGAATACGGGCAGGAGGAACAGAAATCTACGGTTATTCCATCTATCGGCGGATGACGAATCAGGAACTGGAAGAGGTGCAGAAAACATATCACACAGATTTATCGGACATTCATGAACTGACCGTATCGGTACAGGAAAATCCGCTCATCATCTCCGGAAAAGAAACGGAATTCGACGTGCTGAGCAGCAACGGTCCTTTCACTTTCAAACCAGCCAGAGAAGGCAGTTGTGAAATCACTTCACAAGGAAATCATGTCAAGGTCAAGTTGCTGAGCAACGGAGTATATCTCACAGGCTACGACCGTCTGCGTCATTGTGAGGTGGTCATTTTCTCTACCGACGAGGAACTGGAACCCGAAGGTACGGACATCTACGACTTCACATACACGGAAATCACTGTCAATCCGGAAAAGAAACTTTTTGCGCCCGATGGTCACGAAATCTCCTACGACCTCGGCAGTATGGAAGTCATCCCGCGCAAGGAATACGCCGGAAGTATCCTGAGCCAGTATGCTCCCGTAGCCCTGCTTGTCGTGGACACAAACGGACAGGCACGCTATCTGCGCATGAACAGCGGCAAAATCAGCTTCAAGGACCTTCTTCCGCAAGAAGAGCTCGACCAGCTGACGGAAGGTACAGACGGGACTTCTCTCACCTACAAGCTGGAACTGATTACACCCGACTGCGAGGTGTTCCAGGTTCTGCCTTTCAATATCACCTATAAAAAATAGTGCAAGTTTCATGAAACTTATCCGCCTGTTTCCCATATTGCTTGTCATCGGACTCTCCTGCCTGACGAGTTGCCGGAAAGAAGAAATTCCGTCTGCAGACAACGAGCGGACACTCTTCATGTACCTGCCGTGGTCCACTAACCTGACGAGTTACTTCTACCAGAATATCGACGATATAGAAGACGCCATCTCCCGCAGAGGGCTGGACAAAGAGCGGGTACTCGTCTTTCTGTCCACCAGTTCCACGGAAGCAGAACTGTTTGAAATCACGGTCAATAACGGTACCTGCACCCGGCAGATACTGAAAGAATATACCCGTCCTGCATTTACGACCGAAGAGGGTCTCACGGGTATTCTGAACGACATGAAATCGTTTGCTCCCGCCAAAACCTATTCCCTGATTGTGGGTTGCCACGGCATGGGATGGCTGCCCGTCGCCCAAAGCAAGGCACGTGCCACTACGAAACCCCGCTATCACTGGGAGTACTCACACACTCCCCTGACCCGCTTTTTCGGGGGACTGACAGCGGAATACCAGACGGAGGTAACCACCCTCGCCGAGAGTCTCTCCAACTGCGGATTGAAAATGGAATACATCCTGTTTGACGACTGCTACATGTCTTCGCTGGAGGCAGCCTACGACCTGCGCCACGTGACCCGTCACCTGATAGCCTGCCCCACGGAAATCATGGTCTACGGTATGCCTTACTCCCACATCGGAGAATACCTGCTGGCGGAGAATCCCGACTACAGCGCCATCTGCCAGACCTTCTATCAATTCTATTCCAGTTACACATACCCCTCGGTACCATTGCCGTGACCGACTGCTCCCGACTGGACGAACTGGCTCTCCTAATGAAAGACATTCATTCCCGCTATTCGCTGGACGACTCACAAGCGGCTTCCATTCAGCGTATGGATGGCTATTCTCCCGTGATTTTCTATGATTTCGGCGATTATGTCCGTGCCCTTTGCAGCGATGATGCAGAGCAGCTGACCCAGTTTGAAACCTTGCTGGAACAAGTCGTTCCCTACAAGGCACACACCGAGAAATATTTCACTGCAGCCCGCGGCCCACTTCCCATAGAGCGTTATTCCGGCATCACCACCTCCGCACCCAGCACAAACAGCCTGACAAGTTCCTACTCGCAGACTTCATGGTATCTGGCTACGCATTGATTATATTTATATCGCCCGTATACTATCAGGAAACACAGAATTCATTACATTTGCAGAAACCAAACCCGATATTTATGAATCGCAGACTACTATCCGTCACCGTGTTTCTGGCGCTGATGCTGACTTCCCTGCTGGCCGGACGCCATAACTACCACGTGACACGAAACGAAATAACAGCCGACCTGAATCAGGCACTGGCACTGACTTTACTGGAAAAAAAGGAGCCCATTGTGACACAAGACACGATACGGGCATACAAGCAGCTCCGGCGTACTTCGGGCGGACAGGTACTGATTGCCGTGTCCGACGAACGGTTCTGCCGACACCTGAAGAACCGGCGACTGAAGGAAACCTCCTTCCTCACGTTCGACGTGGTGGACAAGGAATATCAGGGCGGTTCGACGGATGAACAGGCCATCTACAGCGATACACTGATGATAAGAAACGGACACGCAGGCGAGACACTGGCCCTGAAAGGCTATACCCGTCTGTCGGCAGCGGCCGTATTCAGCATGTCCGACCAGCGCTTGCCTGCCGGACTGATGGCAGCGGCTATCCTCTGGGCCATCGGTTCGATGCTGTACTTACGGAAAAGAGAGAAAGAGAATCTGGTGCTACAACCCGTAGAAGGATGCGGACAACCGGCTGAAGATGGTACACAATCTGCCGAAGATTTCGGGGGACTGACGTATTCGGATGCAGACGACCGTTTCTACGGCGTCGACCACATGCCTATCCGCTTCACCCCCATGCAACAGCAACTGATGCGGCTGTTCTGGCAGTCACCTTCCCACTCCATCTCGAAAGAGGAAATCTGCGCGGCACTCTGGCCCAAGAAAGACGATGCCAACGATACGCTCTACACCCTTATCCGCCGGTTGAAACCCATTGTAGAGGAGCATACGCGACTGAAAATAGTGGCCGACAGAGGACGAAACTATTCCTTGGAAATCAACGAATTGAAAAGTTGACAGCGAATTGTCAGGCAAATGTCAGCGTTGGTTTTTGACGCCTTCGTGACAGCCTCCTACTTTTGTTCCTGAAATTTACACACAGGAACAAATGAACACACTCAGATTACTTTTCCAGCAGGAGGCCGAAAGCCGGCTTCTGCTGACCGTCTCCCGATTTCTGGCCAGCATCTTTCTTCTTTTATTGCTGGCCCTCCCCACTCTCGCACAGGAAGTGGAACCCACCGTGGAACTAGGCGAAGTGGAGGTCAAGGCCGACCGGATTATCCACAAGACCGACGGCCTGCTACTCTATCCCTCCGAACAACAGAAAGCTTCTTCCCGCTCGGGCTATAGTCTGCTCCAGCAACTCACCTTACCGAATATCCGTGTGGACGAAGTAGCCCACAGCATCTCGGCCATCGACCAGCGGGGAAGTGTACAGATTCGCATCAACGGCATCATTGCGGACAAGGCAGAGATGCTGTCGCTCGCCCCGAAAAGCATCCGCAAGATTGACTTCATCGACAACCCCGGCGTGCGCTATGGCGACGGCATTGCCTACGTCATTGACATCACTACCCGACGGGCAGACAACGGATATACTTTAGGAACCTCGCTCACCCAGGCACTGACTACCCGCGACGGCGATTACACAGTGTACGGCAAATGGAACACGGGAAAGAGTGAGCTGTCGCTGAACTACAGCTTCGGCTACCGGGATTTTAAAGGAATACGGACGGAGGAAACCGCACACTACCACCTGAACGACGGCTCCATTTATACCATCCAGCGCAACGACCTCGCTTCGCGCAACCGGAGTCTGAGCAACCAGATGAAACTGACCTACAACCTGGCCGACTCCAGCCGCTACGTGTTTCAGGCTTCACTGAGCGGCGACTTCAGTCACGTACCGGATGATTTCAGTCAGAAACAGATTGTAGACGGGGCACAGACATATACCGCCCTCGAACAACAGCAAAGCCAGAGCAGCAGTCCGGTGCTCGACCTCTACTACTTCCAGCAGTTCTCTCCCCGGCAGTCGCTTACCCTCAATGCCGTGGGCACATACATCGGCACCCGCTCCTCCGACAGTTACGACGAAGGTTCGCCCTACCGTTACGACGTGGACGGACGCACCTACTCCCTGCTGAGCGAAGCCATCTATGAAAACCGGTTGAAGCCCTTCACCCTTTCTGCCGGCCTCAACTACAGCCAGAAATACACGAACAATGAATATACGGGCGATGTTTCTTCCGTCACCCCCATGCACCACAACCGCGTGTATCTGTTCTCCGAAATCAAGGGAACGTGGGACAAGCTCCGCTACTCGGCAGGCATCGGAGGCAGCTACCTGCACTACCGCCAGCAAGCCCATTCGTACGATTACTGGAGTTTCTGCCCGAAAGCAGCCCTGAGCTACAACTTCACCCACTCCCTGCAACTGAGCTACAATTTCCAGCTGAACGAACGCACCTCACGGGTGGCCATGATCAGCGATGCCGCCATCCGCACCAACCGCATGGAATGGACCGTAGGCAGTCCCGACCTCAAGCCCAACCGGGAGACGTATCACACCCTCCGGCTGTCGTACAACAACACCCGCCTGCAAGTCAATCTGCAAGGATTCTACAAGAAATGTCCTCACCCCAACATGGCGGTGTACGAACGCACGTCCGACGACCGGTTCATCTACACCCAGCGCAACCAGAAAGAGATTGACGCCCTGCACGCCATGGCCTATGCAAGCTACTGGCTGATGCCGGAAAAACTCTCCGTCACGGCCTACGGGGGACTGTTCCGCTGCTTCAACTTCGGCCACGACTACACACACTGCTACACGTCCTACTTCTTCACAGGGGCCGTCAACGCCTACCTGGGCAATCTCTCCCTCCATGCCTACGCTGACAACGGTTCCCGCTTTCTGGAAGGGGAAACCAAAGGCTACAGCGGAGGCGACATCGCCCTGAAGGCCGCCTACAGCTACAAAGACTGGCAGTTTGCCCTTATCTGGCAACAGCCCTTTCAACACAAATACAAAATGTTCGAATCGGAAGTCCTGAACCGGAACCTCCAGAAAACCACCGCCCTCTACAGTCGCGACGTCTGTAACCTCGTCAACCTGACCGTGACGTGGCGTCTGACCAAAGGACGCAAGTTCCGCGCTGTCAACCGCTCCATCCAGCTGAAGGACAGTGATACAGGGATTATCCGATGAACAAAAATAAATCCATAAAACGACTTTTTTAGAAAAATAATTGTCATGACAGACTTATTTTTCTAAACCACTCCGATAAAATCAAGGAACCTTGGCGGCACGCTCGAAAGTAACCGGAATGGCATACCTCACTTTCTCCGGTTTTCCACTCTGCCGCCCCGGTTTCCATTTCGGCATCAGTTTCACTACTCGAAGGGCCTCTTCGTCCAATGCCGGACTCAGTCCCCGCAACACCACCGGATGAATAATGTTTCCTTCTTCATTTATCACAAACTGCACGATGACCCGAGGAATTCCAACCGTTTCAGGCACAAGCGTCTTGTCATAGTGCAGGTTCTTCCGAATAAAATCCATCAAGGCCGACATGCCCCCGGGAAACGCCGGCATCTCCTCTACTACGTCATACGCAATGTCCATATCCTTTTCCTCTGCCACTTCCTGCAAAGGTTTTGAAGAAGGCTCCTTGTCCGCAGCATCCCGCTCTTCCACCTTGTGGCCAATCCGGAATTCCGCAGCAAAATACCAGTCGCGATAATTATCCCCGATATCCATTTTCTTCACCACACGATAGATGCCCGGCGTAAGCATACGGAGTGACGGATACAAACTGGCAGAAAAGGGATAAATCTTATTGGATGGAAGAAAACGTGCTTCAAGTGTCCAAACTGTTGCTCCCGGTAAAGACAGCCATTTTTCTCCCTCCTTCCGAAGCACTCGGTACGGCGACCCCATTGAGATACTCCGGCCGCTCCGGTTCACGATTCTCACTGCCACGGATTCCGTATTTGGCGGATACACCGCCTTCTCCGTGTACATCTTGATGCCGAAAGTATCCGTACACATTGATTGAGTGAAATAAGTAGCCACATCCTCTTTCCCGTCGTTCACCACGATTGCCGCATAATTCAGCACCTTCTGCCGGAACTCTTTCTGCAATGCCTCCGAGTTCACCATCCACGACATATACAACGTGTCATTGTCATGGAATCCCCAAGAATTCAGGTTTTCTATGACACGGTCCTTGGGATGCTTCTCCCCGTACCGGCTAATTTTGTCGAGCAGTTTCCGATGCTGAGCCTTGGATACGAGTTCAAACTCCGCGTATGCCGTACGTGTATTCCGGCTGAATGATTTGTAAATGCGATACCTGCCGGGACGGTTCTTGTCCGTATAGAAGTGAATGGTCTGCCGGTGTGTAGGATAATCGGGCGTAAACACCCACAACACATCGTTGATTATCGGACTGGTAGGCTGAGGTTCCCATTGCTTTAGTGCTTCATTGTAATATACCAGACTGTACCCTTCTCCACTGTCATACTCCCGGTTCGCACGACTGGTAATGATGACCTTGACCTTGGAAGTCGCTACAGGATAATAATCATATTCCGTACGCATGGAAAGCGAATCCGCAAAAAGAGGAAGGCCGGAAGGAATATCCCGAGCCACCGGTTCCAGCACCATCGACCGCGGTTGAGACGGATTGTCTTCCGAAGTCTCCGTATCCGGCTCCTCTGCTGCAAGCGTGTCGACCGTTACTTCCGGACTCTGTACTACCGAAGGAGTCTCCTTTACCAAAGCAACATCCGATTGTGCTTTTCGCTTGCCCGTGCAGCCGACACACATCACGCAGACCACCGCCACAAACAATTGAAAAAATGCATTTGTTTTCATAGGCTATTGGGATAATTAATTTGTATTCCGCACAGAAGGTTCAAACGCCACAGGAAAAACGAACTTTACATTCCGGTTCTTCCCGGCTTGTCTGCCCGGTTTCCATTTCGGCATCAGACTGACAATGCGCAGGGCTTCCTCATCCAACGCCGGATTTGTACTTCGCAACACCACAGGGTTGGTGGCATTTCCCTTCTTATCTACTACTATTTGAATGATGACACGCTCCTTCTTTTCAGCCTTGTCATGCCGCAGGTTTTTCCGGATGAACTCCATTAAAGCAGGCATACCACCGGGGAACTCCGGCATCTCCTCCACTACCTGATAAACTGTTTGCTCATCTTCCTTTCATTGTATTATCGATTTTTCCGTGAAACAATTGGCCGTTATTTATCTATCCAGAACTCGGCACTTACTGTAATTTCTTCCCTCCCGTCATGAAATGATTGAATAATCCGATATTTTCCGGGTGTAATTCTATAGCAACTGACAGGATAACTAAAACAATAATAATCAGGAGCAAAGTTTAACTGTATACCTACATCTCCAAAGCCATACATTCCATTCATCTTTGCACCCATCCACGAGCCGTTTTCCCATTTCTGCAACGTCCAGTCACCACCAAAAATCAGCGACTTACGCTTAGGATTCAATAGGATTGCATACACATTCTTCGTATCAAGCGGATAATGGTTCTGTATCATATTCATCCGCACAGTAGTCCCCAGCGTATCACAGTTCAGGCATTGTGCATCGGCAGGTCCAATCTGCATAACCTGTTTTTTTGATGCCGTGCGATTGCATCCCAGTCCGCATATCGCCATCATCGCCACGAAATAAATATACCAGTTTTTCATACTCCACACATTTTTTATTTAACCTCAAAACTGTCTGTCAAAAGAATGTGTTCATCACCTCTACTAAATGATTTCTGAACACGGTATTTCCCTTTTGGAATGCAATATTCGTTCCATTTTAATGAAAACAATTAATCCTTTTATCTATTTCATCAGTATCGGTTTATCACATGGTGTATAGCCGATGACCAGCACATCAGTATCCGGATTAACAGTAGCAGAAGAATCCAGTTTATATTGAACTACAAGTGTATCTTTACCTGCCTTCAATAAAGTAGGGACATTCATCACCTTTTTAAAAGTGTCCAATGCTGTTTTCCGAAACGAGCGGTTGCTGCAAGAAATGATTTTCGGTTGCACTACATATCCATTACTGTCCACTGCATATTCAATGCGAAGCAGACACTCTTTTCTCTTGCTCAGCAACTTTACCGGATATTTGCTTTCCTTATGTAAAGTCTTGATAAACCATTTATAGTCACGAAATTCATCTAAAGATTTATCCAGACCAAATATTCCTTTCGGAGCCTCCTTGCGCCATGAAGTGCCAAACTTCTTATCCAGATAATCAAAAACCACCTGATTATAAGCTGTCAGCAGATGATTGGGAACACCCAGATAACAGTCCAGTGTTCCATCTTTCTTCAATGGATAAAAAGCGACATAACTCACGCCGTATTTTTTCCAGAAAAAGTGTGTGCGGATTTTCTGTTCCTGTTCTTCCGGTATTACCAGGCGCAGCTTGGGATGTCCCTTGAGGATGTTTTCTTTCGACAACTCCGGCGAACAGTCATATTTCAAAATATAATCATACCATAAAGGAAGCACCATCCGCAGCGTGTCATTATGCTGCGAAGGGAGGGTTACTACCGTATCACAAGGAGCGAGTCCCACATACTCCGCTTTCAGATGATAAGTTCCGGCCTCCAGTCCCGTTATCCGGAAGCAGCCAGTGGAATCTGTCAGCCATCCTTGAAATGGTTGTTCAACCATGCTCAAATTGGAGCCAACCAGCACAGCATGTACCACATCATAAGGAGGACGTTGACGGACAGACTCACCATACACCCGACCCACAATCGTGTATTTTGCAGAATCACCCTTATTATGCGTTATATCTCCCCTCAAAGGCATAGTAAAACTCCGATATTCCATAGTGTACTTTCCGTTGATAAAAAGCACCTCCCACGGATAAATGGATTTCAGCGTTTCTTTGAGGGCGAGAGCCAGCGGATGATTCCCGTCGTTTATCATTTCCCGCGAAGAACGCAGATAAATGAGACGTACGTCACAGTCTACGAAGTGGCCGTCTTCCGTCATCTGAAAATCACTTATCGAAAAAATAATCCGTTCTCCTTGGTATTCAGGAAACCGTTCCCAAGGAAACCGACGCACGATTTCCCCTTGTGCCTTCATCAAATTCAATCCGGCTCTCCGGTAATTATGATAAGTCTGCGTTTCCACCACTTTACCGTTCCGGACGGTCAGTACCTGTTCCGTTTCCATGTTACGGTCGAAACCGTCATGCACGTATCTCACCAAATCTCCTTTTCCGGCCCGAAGTTCCCCACTGAACCAGCGGGCTTGAATTTCTCCAGTCCGACAATAGGCTGCAAAAATCGGCTGCAACTCCTTCACGTCATACACCCGTGTAGATTCCTTCTTGCTGACCTCATCGTAGACATCCGCTTCTACCCGTTGCAGGCAAAGATACCCGTCACGTACCTCCCAGAAAGCGGTATAGCCGCTATAATTGCCCGTAGACCGACTGACATTTTCCGGAAGAAAAGCTTCCATCCGCCTGCATAGCAGGGAGTCGTATCCTATCGGCTTTGCCATCAAAACCCATTCTTCTCCTTCCAGACGAATCACATCGCCCGATTGTCCTGTGGCTTTGAGTGTCAACATCACGCCGCACAGCAGAATAAGCAGCATCACTTTCTTCATACGTATCTGATTGTTAGGTAAATCTGGTTTTTAAAGATACGGAAAAGAAACGGCATTTCAAAGTTGGGAAAGGAATTAGAAAAACGAAGCTCCGTTTTCCGAGAAATATTGGTTTTATTTTTTACATTTCCCAACCCCGAACCGTATGTTTTCAAAAGCAGAAACGTATAGTTCCGCACCGAAGAACATACGTTTCTGCCTCGGAAAACATAGAAAACGCCTTGAAGAAACGATTATGTCCTCAAGGCGTTTTCCAATATGTAAAGTTAGCAAGCTATTCGGCGTCTTCCTATTCCGCAAAGGCCGGAACAGGAAGATGCATGCCTGCCATTACCAGTCCGTTTTCACGGGCATATTGCAGGTAGTATTCGCGGCTTTTTATGGCTCCGGTCTTATCCATGTCATACTGCGCACAGATTTCCGGATGGCCTTTCTGCAAGGCATACCCGTGAAACAAATCACCAATTACCAGCAGCTTGCCCACCTTATAAACGGTATGCCCCGGTGTATGTCCTATGGCCTCCATCGGGAATACATTTCCGGGAAGCGTATCTCCAAAAGCAAAAAGATGCAGACGGTCTTTATAGGCATTCATCGTGGTCTCTACCTGTGCCCTTTTGTCGGCCGGCATTTTCATCCAGGCATCGCATTCTGCCTTCGAAGCATATACCTCAGCCTTCGGGAATACCCTTACCGTCCTTCATCATTCCACCGATATGGTCGCCATGGAAGTGGGTAAGAAACAAGCAGTCTATATCTTCAGGCTTTACGTTCAACGATTTCAAGCCCTCCATCATCCGGCTATCAGGAGCACCGACACCGGTATCGAAAAGCATCCGCTTGCCATCACATTCAATCAAAAACGTACTGACGGAAGCCGGTATGCCCTCTTGAAGAGAAAGGCTGTCCATCAGCGCATCTGTCGCATCCAGAAAGAGAGTACGCGGCATCAACCGTGGGCTGGCATTGTCACGAATCCATGTCACCTTCATACTGTCCAGCGTCAGCGTGGCCAGCAGGCTGTCTTTTTGTAACTTTACCTGAGTACATACGGTCTTTATCACATCTGCATTCATTTCTTTCTCTGTTTTCTGTTTATTCTGCCCTCCGCAACCGAAAAGCAAGAAGACTGATAACACGGCGGCACCCGTCATCACATAATTTTTCATACGTATTTGTTTTGTAGTTTCTTCTTATTGTCCCATCTCTACCTTCACTTCCTGAATGTTACGAAGCTCATCGCTGAAGTTGACACCAATCTTGTAGACCGTACGGCTGTCCTTGGCAAAAGGTGCGGCATAGCCTTTTTCCCGAATCTGAGCCAAAGCTTCGTCCGCGCTGCCGTTCAACTTGAATTCCATGATGTACACGTAGTCCTGTGTCTGGAGCACCAGGTCAATCCGACCACGACTAGTGTGGTATTCCACCTGCACATAGAAACCCATCAGCTTGAAAATGATGTAGAGAATATTCTGGTAGTGCACTTCGCGGTCGCGCGCCAGCTCGTAAGGGATGTCGGCAAACATGGTCTTTAACCGTTCGAAGAAATCGTCCACCTTTCCGGCTATCACTTCTTCCACAAAGCACTGAATCTGGTAGGGTGACTTGCTTACGCTTACCGATGCGTAGTTGGGCAGCAGAAACTTGAAGAACCCCTGTTCCACTTCGCGATTGGGGAAGCCCAGTGTGTAGTTCTCGAACATCTTGTTGTAACCCTTGATGGTGAGGTAGCCGCTCTGGTAGATAACCGGAATCGGGTCGGTTGAGGCTGTATCGATGCTGTCCAGTACAGGCTGACTGGTGACGATGTGTTCCAGTTCTTCTATCGGATAGTGATGGAGCTTGAGCAGTTCGACGAGGTAGGTCGGTGTGCCTGTCTCAAACCAGTAGCTGCCGAACCGTCGGTTGGCAAAGGTATTCAGCAGGCTGAACGGATTGTACATACCGATGGCATTTTCCGTGAAATGATACCCGTCGTAGTTTGTTTTCAGTTCCGCACAAGCTTCCTCATAGCTCATGCCCGTAGCTGCAGCTAATTCGTGAATATCTTCTTCAAAATAGGTATAAATTTCTTTCTCACTGATACCACAGATTTCGGCATACTGGTCAATCATGGAAATGTCACGCAGATTATTCAGATCGCTGAACACACTGACCTTGCCGAACTTGGTTACGCCCGTGAGCAGGGCAAAGCGGATGCAGCCGTCCATGGATTTTAATGCTCCGTAGAAAGCTTTCAGGGTACTTCGGTATTCGTTCTGCAAGGCTTCATTGCCGATGGCCTGTAGCATGGGCTTGTCATATTCATCGATGAGAATCACCACACGGCGGCCTGTCTGTTCGCAGGCACGGCGGATGATACCCTGGAAACGAAGGGAAAGGCTTGTCTCGCTTTCCCGTGCGCCATATTGGCTTTCCCAGGTACATAGATTGTCATTCAAAATACTGGTCAGCGATTCCGGCGTATCGTATTTCTGTGTATTCAAATCCAGATGCAGAACCGGATATACCGTCCAGTCCTTCTCCAGTTTCTCCAGTGCCAGTCCCTTGAAAAGCTCTTTCTTTCCCTGTGCGTAGGCTTCAAGGGTCGACAATAGCAGGCTTTTGCCAAAGCGTCGCGGACGGCTCAGAAAATAGTATTTATTTGTATTAAACAATTCATATATCTGTGCAGTTTTGTCCACATACACATAACCATCATGTATCAGACCTTCAAAGTTCTGTACTCCTACCGGATATAGCTTGCTCATAACCACTGGATTTAGATTCTACTGCGAATGTAATAATTTTCAGCGAACATTCAAACAGACAAAGAATAGGAATCTGAAAATTAGACTAGGTAATCATTCATTCACCCAGACACCGAGACTGTTTTTCCTTCTGACATACACATCACATTCGAACAAATTTCGTATCAAAACTGGATTCAAATACACCCCTGATTTCAGTCCCTTGCAAAAATAAATATTCACAGGCATTAGGAGTATTACAAAAACGTTACTAACTTTGCGCCACAATTTGTGTAACCGCATGAAGTTAATATTGATAACAACCCCTACTTATTTTGTAGAGGAAGACAAGATCATTACTACTCTGTTCGACGAGGAACTGGACATTCTCCATCTGCGTAAACCCGACACGGCTCCGGTTTATGCGGAGCGTCTGCTAACCCTCATTCCCGAGAAATACCACAAGCGTATTGTCGTACACGACCATTTTTATTTAAAAGAAGAATATAAGCTCAAGGGCATTCACCTGAGCCATCGCAATCCGCTCATTCCGGACAACTATACCGGACACGTAAGTGCATCCTGCCATACCTTCGACGAGGTGATGGCTGACAAGAAAATGTGCGACTACGTATTCCTCAGCCCGATATTCGACAGCATTTCCAAAGAAGGCTATGCATCAGCCTTCACATCGGAATCCATCCGTGAAGCTGCCGAGAAAGGCATTATCGACAAACGGGTCATTGCCCTGGGAGGTGTAGACGAGAACAACCTGCTTCAGGTGAAGGATTTCGGCTTCGGGGGAGCCGCTATCTTAGGAGGACTGTGGAACAAGTTTGACCCCGCTTCAGATTACAATTATCAAGAACTTATCGCTCATTTCAGAAAATTGAAGCGACTGGCCGACTGAGTCATTCGCTAAAATTCTGCCGGAAACGTTTGTCCGGCTTAAAGAAATGGCGTACTTTTGCAGAAAATAAGGCAATATTATCTATTTTTACAATGAGCGCAACATCACCTTTTAAGGTATTCTCTGGTACAAACTCGAGATACCTTGCAGAAAAAATCTGTAACAGCCTGGGCTGTGAACTTGGTAACATGAACATTACTCATTTCGCAGACGGCGAATTTGCAGTTTCCTATGAAGAATCAATCCGTGGACAGCATGTATTCCTGATACAGTCCACTTTCCCTAACTCAGACAACCTGATGGAACTCCTCCTGATGATTGACGCTGCCAAGCGTGCATCAGCCAAGAGTATCATTGCCGTAGTTCCTTACTTCGGATGGGCTCGTCAGGACCGCAAGGACAAACCGCGTGTGTCTATCGGTGCGAAACTGGTAGCCGACTTGCTGAGCGTAGCAGGCATCGACCGTCTGATTACCATGGACCTTCACGCTGACCAGATTCAGGGATTCTTTGATATTCCGGTTGACCACTTGTATGCGTCTACCATCTTCGCTCCTTACATCCAGTCACTGAACCTGGAAGACCTGGTTATCGCTACTCCTGACGTGGGTGGTTCAAAACGTGCCAGCACATACGCTAAATACCTGGATGTGCCTTTGGTATTGTGCCACAAGACACGCGAAAAAGCAAACGTAGTAGCTTCCATGCAGATTATCGGTGACGTAAAAGACAAGAACGTAATTCTGATTGACGACATGGTAGATACAGCTGGTACCATCACCAAAGCTGCCGACATCATGAAGGAAGCAGGTGCACGCTCTGTACGCGCTATCGCTTCTCACTGTGTAATGTCTGGCCCGGCTTCTGAACGTGTACAGAACTCTCAGCTGGAAGAAATTGTATTCACTGACAGTATTCCTTACTCACAGCGCTGCGCTAAGGTAAAACAGTTGTCTATCGCCGACATGTTTGCTGAAACTATCCGCCGCGTGATGTCGAACGAATCTATCAGTTCACAGTACGTAATCTAAAAAACAGTACCGGGCATTTTCCGTAAAGGAATGGTCCCGTCACCATAAAGGATTTGCAGTCCGGTTTCTCATCGGCTTGCAAATCCTTTTCCTTTGTCCTATTCATTCATCACTTGATTCCCGTTTACCCATGAAAATTCTCTGGCTCGACCTGAACAGCTCGTACGCTCACGCCTCACTGGCCCTTCCGGCCTTGCACGCACAAGTCATGCACGACCCGTCCCTGGAATGGGGAGTGGTGTCGGCCACTATCAACGAAAATCCGGGCATGACAGCCGGAGAAGTCGTACGTCAGGCACCGGATATTCTGGCGGCTACCTGCTGGCTGTTCAACCACGAAGTGCTCATGCACGTCATCAGTCGGGTGAAAGCCATGCTGCCCCGTTGCGTGGTGGCACTGGGCGGTCCGGAGTTTCTGGGACACAACGAAGCCTTCCTGCGCACCAACCGCTTTGTAGACTGCGTGTTCCGTGGAGAAGGTGAAGAGACTTTTCCGCAATGGCTCGCCTGCTGGCAGCAACCGAAGGAATGGACCCGCATCACGGGACTCTGCTTTCTGGATGCGGAAGGACAATACCATGACAACGGACTTTCACGTGTAATGGCTTTCGACAAGCTGGTGAATCCCGAACAAAGTCCGTTCTTCAACTGGAGCAAGCCGTTCGTGCAACTGGAAACTACCCGCGGCTGTTTCAACACCTGCGCATTCTGTGTGAGCGGAGGAGAAAAGCCGGTCCGTACGCTTTCCGTCGAGGCAATCCGCGAACGTGTCCGACTGATTCACGAGAAAGGCATCCGTAACATCCGGGTACTCGACCGCACATTCAACTACCAGAGCCACCGGGCCAAAGCCCTGTTCGACCTCTTCCGCGAGTTCCCCGACATGCATTTCCACCTGGAAATCCATCCGGCTTTACTTTCGGAAGAACTGAAAAAGGAACTGGCTTCCATGCCTAAGGGACTGCTTCACCTGGAAGCAGGCATCCAGAGCCTGCACGAAGAAGTGCTTACCGTCAGCCGGAGAGCCGGCAAACTGGCCGATGCACTGGAAGGTCTGCGTTACCTCTGCGCACTGGACAATATGGAAACGCACGCCGATTTGATTGCAGGACTGCCGCTGTATCACCTCTCACAGATTTTCGACGACGTACGCACGCTGGCCGAATACCGTGCGGGAGAAATCCAGCTGGAATCCCTGAAACTGCTGCCGGGCACAGAGATGCGGCGCCGGGCCGAGGAACTTGGCATCTGCTATTCTCCTCTTCCACCCTACGAAGTGCTCCAGACCCGTGAAATCACCCCCGACGAGTTACAGACAGCCCGCCAGCTATCGCGTCTGCTCGACGGATTCTACAACGCACCGGCCTGGCAGGAAATCACCCGCCGTCTGATTGTGGAAGAACCCGACTTTCTGACACGTTTCCTGAACCACCTGATTCAAATCGGAGTCATCGATCAGCCCATGGGACTGGAGCGACGGGGTATCCTGCTCTACCATTTCTGCAAGGAGCACTACCCTCATTTCCTGACCGCCACGAGCCGGGCATGGATTGAAGCCGGCATGTCACTCAAGAAGGAACCGGCTGAACGGGTACGCACAAAGCACGTCACTCCGCCCGAAGCGTGGACGGTGTGCACAGGTACGTACCGCGATGACCTCCGCCTGTGCAAGCTTCCTGCTCCCGAAGAAGGCCGCTGCTACTGGTACGGCTTCGAAACCGAAAGCCAGCAACTCCGCCCCGTATTTGCTGCTGTAAGTCAGGAATAAGCCTCCCGTTCCATCAAACAAGCACCATCATCTTTCATCCAGCCAGTACTGCCAAGGGAGTACTGCAGTACTTTCAGGGAAGTACTCGAGTACTGCCTAAGAAGTACTGAAGTACTGACGGGGAAGTACTGGAACCTGCTCTTTCCTTCCTGAAAAGCACTCCGCAAGAGGGGGAAAATCGCTTCGGAACATTAGGAAAATTGGCGGGCAAATTATAACTTTGCCCGAATTTTCAACTAGACTATGTATATATTCCGATCGATTCACGAAATTATCAATACCATTGCGGCGGCCAGGGGACTGCTCACGGAAATGTTCGAGAAACGAAAGACGCTGAGTTTCCGCTATTCCGACGCACTGGCACTGCTCAAGGACGATGAAAACCGGTTGAAACTGCTCATAGAGAAAGAAGTCATCCGCCAGAACGGCAACTTCGTGGAACTGGATGCCCGCTTCCTCGACTTTTTCGAACTGCTCCTCGAAGCGAACGAGGAAATCAACACGGCCATCATCGACGAGAACATTGCCTTCCTGCACGAACTGATGGACTACTACGAGAAGGAGCAGATCGCCTCGCGCAAGGAGAGCTATGTGCGCAACATCAAGATTACCTTCCAGAAGATTGCGCGTACCACCATCCGCAACATCATGAACCTGCAGAGCAGCATCGACAATGCGTTCAAACACGAACCGACTTACCAGATAAAGATTGCCAAACTGGAAAACCTGGACAAGAAGCGGATTCACATCCAGCAGCTGATTGATACCACCGAAAACCTCATCCTGCACGAGGAGCGACGGTTTTTCCAGCAGGCTACCGACGAGGAACTGAACCGCATTCTGCTGGAACTGCGTAGCGAACTCCAGCTCTCGGCCCACAGCCTCATCCGTGCCCAGCAGGACATCATCAACTACCTGAACCAGATTAAGAGCCAGGTGATTCTGGTAGAGAAAATCCGGAAGGTGAAGTACCTGCAAGACCAGTTTGAGCTGCGTTCGCGAAGCAACTTCTCGGAAGTACTCGAAAGAGAACATTCCGTACTGGTGGAAGGCAGCGTGCCGTCTTCGTTCAAGCTGTCACTGCCCTACCTGAGTACCGACGAGGCACGTCCTGTCATCCTGAAAGTGCTGCGCAACCTGCAGTACCGCGAGATTATCCGCAGCAACGAGGCAGGCGCCTTCAGCGAGGAGGACATGGAATCGCAGGCCATGTACCAGGAGGTCATCGACCTGGAAGAAACCCTGAGCGACTACATCCAGGCGCAGGCACAGGCCCGCTGGAACGATGCGTCGGCTCCGGAAGAAGACCTCTTCCACTACCTGATGCACTACACCTTCGCCCGCGAAGTGGACGAGCAGGAACGCACCACCTTGTTCTGCCAGATGGTGTCGCTCTACGAAAACCGTCTCCGCATCAGCGAGGAATTCGGCCTGTATCACCAGTACGAATATGCCAAGGTGTATCCGGCCAACTCGTAACCCATTCATCCCTATACATTTGACTTATGGAACTGAACATACATATACCTGACAATACTGCGGCCTTGTTCGACTGTCTCCAGAAGGGACAATTCATCAGTTCGAACAGCTGTAACGAAGCCGTGCGCGACATGTACGACCAGATAGACGACCATTTTGAAGCGCTCTCGGTCTACTTCGCCCAAATCGGCTACACCCTGGAACGGGGCAACGAATACTTTTACTTTTCGCGCGTGGAACCGCGTACCACACTGGAACAGAAAATCATGCGTGCCTACTACTGGATTGACGTGCTCGACCTGTTCAAGACCTACGACGAGACTTTCGGTGCAGGATTCCGCTTCCAGCCCGAACAGATTCTGGTGGAGGCCAACATCAACGTGATGCTGCAAAACAAGCTCGACGGGCTGCGCAAGCATTTCTCCGACAAGGACGTGCGCAAGGACGTGCTCGACAACCTGATTCGCCAGCTCACCAAGGAGTCATTCCTGGAGCTGGAGAACGAGAAGACCAACACCTACAAGGTGATGAGTTCCTGGCACTACCTGGAACGCCTGATTGAAAGTATCCAAATTTACGACGACACTGAAACGGAAGACAATGAGAAATCTGAATAGAATCATCTTTATCAACAGCGCCAACATTCCCTATGCCGACGACATTTACCTGGACGGGAATGTGCACTTCATCGGCACGCAGGGAGTGGGAAAAAGTACCGTACTGCGCGCCATCCTGTTTTTCTACAACGCCGACACCCAGAAACTGGGCATCCCCGTAGAGAAGCAGAGCTACACGGAATATTACTTCCCCTACTCCAACTCCTACATCATCTACGAGGTAACCACCGAGCAGGGAGCGTTCTGCATCCTGAGTTTCAAGTCGATGGGCCGCGTGTGCTACCGTTTCATCGACTCGCCCTACCGCATGGAATTCTTTGTCGACGAGAACCGCACGGCCTACAGCGGAAACGACCGTATCCGTGCCGCCCTCGACCAGTATGGAGTGGACTACTCACGCATCATCTATACCTACGACGAATACCGTAACATCCTCTACGGCAACGGGGCAGGTCCCGAAATGAGCCGCTATTCGCTCATGGAGAGCAAGCAGTACCAGAACATTCCGCGTACCATACAGAACGTACTCCTCAACTCAAAGCTCGATGCGGAGTTCATCAAGAAGACCATCATCTCGTCCATCAACGAAGACGAGACCGCCATCGACCTGAACACCTACAAGGAGCACCTGAAGAACTTCGAAACACGCCTGCGCGACATCGAAGAGTTCCAGAAACGCGAAACACAGAAACAAGCCAAGGAAATCACCTCCCTCTCGGCACAGGTGTCACGCCAGCAGACCGCCCTCGTGCAGGGTTGCCGCGAACTGGCCGCCACCTACCGCCTTACCGAAAGCCAGTTGCCCAAGGCCGAGGAACAGAAGCACCAGGCTGAGAAGGCACGTACCGCCCTCCTCGCCCGCCGTCAGGAGTTGCAGGAACAGTCGCGCCAGCGCTGCGACAAGATGCAGGAGGCACTGGCCATCCTGAACAATGAGTTGCAAAAGGCACAGCAGAAGGAAAAGGAATATGCCCGCCGCCAGATAGAAGAAATCATGGAGCGTTCGGCCCGTAAGGAAGAATGGAAGAACAAGCAACAGGGATTGCAGGAAGAGCAGCGCATCCTTACCTCGCACTACACGGAAATCTCCACCAAGTACAAGTCGCTCATCCAGAGCCTCGACGAGCAGTGGAACCGCATCCACGAGGCCAAAATCAAGCAGCTTGAGGGACTGAACAACACGTTCAATGCCCGCATCGAAGAAGCCCGCCGTCAGCACGAAGCGGCTACCGAAGCGCTTTACCAGGAATACGAACAGCTCTCGCAGCAACTGCATCCGGAACGCAGCAGCAAGCAGAACGAACTGACCGCCCTCGACTACCAAATGCAGCTGTGCCGCAAGGAGACTTTCTTCGAAGCCGAGCAGGAGGAGCTGAAACACCGCATCCAGTCGTACACGGGTCTGCACATGAGCAAGAAGAACCGCATCAACAACGCCCAGCTCATCATCAAGGAACTCACGCTGAAGTGGGAAGAAGAGTTGCAGAAGGGACTGAAGGAAAAGGACGAAGCACTGATGCAATTGCAGGCCGAACACTTGCAGCTCCGCCCGCGTATGGACGAACTGGAGACCTTCCTGAAAAACAGCAAGAGCACTCTGCAAGGCTGGCTCAAGGAACACAAGAAGGGATGGGAAGAAAACATCGGTAAACTGTGCGACGAGTCCATCCTCTGGCAGACCAACCTCTCGCCGAAGATTGTGGACGAAGGCACGTCGTTCTACGGCATCTCCATCTCCCTGCAGGACATCGAACGCCACATCCGCTCCATCGACGACTATCAGGCGGAACATGACAAGGGTATCAAGCGACTGGCAGAAATCCAGGCCGAAACCCTCCGTCTGCAACAGGAGAAAGAGACCCTGGAAGAGCAGCTGAAAGCCAAATACCAGCCGCGCATCAAGGAACAGAAAGACGTGATAGCTGTGCAGGAATACGAGCTGGAGAAACTGGAACAGCAGTACCAGAAGGATATGCTCGACTTGGACGACTGGAAGAAGAAGGCGGAAGCCGAACGTACTGCCAAACTCCGGAAACTAGAAGAGGAAAAGCAACGCATCGCCGCAGAACTGAAGGAAATTGACGGCAAACTGAACAACCTGAACCGCGAAAAGAGCGAGAAGCTGAACCAGCTGAAGCAGGAATGGAACCGGGTGCAGCAGGACATCGCGCACGAGAAGGAGACACAGGCCGGCAGCATCCGCCTGGAGGATAAGGAAGAACAGCAGCGCATCGCCACGGAGAAAGCCGAATACGAGCGCCAGATGAAGCAGGAACTACACTCGCAAGGAGCCGACACCGAACGTCTGCAACAGATTAGCAGTCAGTTGCGCGACATCGACCGGGAACTGCAGTTCATCAAGGAGCACGCCACCCTGCTCATCGAGTACCAGAAGGACAAGCGCGACCTCATCGACCACATTCCGGAATGGAAGCGTGAACAGGAGGAACAGAAACGCCAGCTCAGCCAGGAGAAGGACAACCTGCGCCGGGAAACCTCGGGCTTGCAGGAGCAGATTGATGCCCTGAACAAGGAACTGCAGCAGGCAGAGAAGGAAGTGACACAGCTTCAGGCCAACCTGGAGGCGTACAGCAAGATTTCGGCCTATGACTGGTACAAGCCGCATCAGGATATTTTCAATCCCGAGAACCCCGTCACGCTGGAAATCCACACGCCGCGCACCTGTCTGGAACTGATTGACGAACTGGGCCGCACGGACAGCCAGTACATGACGCTGCAAAACCGTCTGCGCAAAGAGGTGAACCTCTTCACCGGTCACTTCGACGAAGAGAATACCTTCAAGTTCAAGACCAAGTTTACCGAGGACTGGGAGTACATCCGCTTTGCCGAGGAACTGCACGACTTTGTGGAAGAGAACAAAATCAGCGAGTTCGTCCGCCGCATCAACAACGAGCACTCCGACATCTTCAAGCGCATCAGCATGGATACCTCAATGCTCACGGCTTCAGAAGACGACATTCAGGACCTCATCGGTCAGGTGAACAAGGGATTCCAGACGTGCAACTTCGTGGGCGTTATCCAGTGTATCGAAATGAAGGTGGAAGAAAGTAGCAACCGTGTGGTAAACTGTCTGCGTGCCATCCAGAAGTACTACAACGAGCATGCCTATGACCTCACGCCGGGCACCAATCTCTTCTCGTCGGAAAACGAACAGCTGGTAAAACAGGAGGCCATCGCCCTGCTCCGCGACTTCATCAAGGAGATTCACGCCTACCGCTACGACAGCATCCGCCTATACGACTCATTCGAGCTGCGTTTCCGCATCATCGAGAACAACAACGACACGGGCTTCGTGGAGAAACTGTCGAACGTGGGTTCGGAAGGTACCGACATTCTGGTGAAGGCCATGATCAACATCATGTTGCTGAACGTGTTCAAGGAAGGGGCTTCGCGCAAGTTCAAGGACTTCAAACTGCACTGTATGATGGACGAAATCGGTAAGCTTCACCCGAACAACGTGAACGGTATCCTGAAATTTGCCAACGACCGGAACATCATCCTCATCAACGGTTCACCCACGGAACTGAACCGCGATGCCTACAAGCATGTGTACCTGCTCACCAAAGGGGCGCAGAGCAAGACACGCATCGCCCGACTTATTTCGGACCAGAAACTGTAGGCTTTTCAACCTTTAAAACAGGGTTGAAAAAACGCCTTTGTGTTTTAACTTAAACGCCTTTACGTTTTAGGTAAAACGCAAGGGCGTTTTACTTTAAATGCACTTGCGTTTGAAAGCAAACGCTTAGGCGTTTTAGAAGCGCTTACCATGATTCCAAATAATAGAATTTTATTTTACAAATCAGAATTTTATTCTTATCTTTGCCACATGACAATCGAGTGAAGCTAATGAGAATATTTACAGAACAAGCTATAAAAGAATATGCAGAAGCGCATCCTGATGCAAAAGTAGCTTTGCAAGAATGGACTACCATAGTCAAAAGAAGCGAATGGACTTGCTTTGCAGACGTAAAAAAGACCTTTAATAGCGTAAATAATGTGGGTAACCAACATTATGTATTCAATATCAAAGGTAATAGCTACAGACTGATTGTAGTGATAAAATTCACTATAAAGTTCGTTTATATTCGTTTTATAGGCACTCATGCCGAGTATGATAAGATAGCTGATTGTTCAGTTTTATAATTAAACCGAATCGGCAATTACCGATCAACCAAGAGCCATGACAAAGATAGAAACAAAAGCTCAATACGATTGGGCAGTAAAAAGAGTTGAGGAATTACTTCCACTGGTTACCGATGAAACCCCTCTGGATAATCCTCATAGTATAGAGTTGGAATTACTTTCTAATCTCGTTGCAGATTATTCTGAAGAACATTTCGCACTGGGAGAACCAACGCTGGTTGATGTCCTCAAACTTCGTATGTATGAGATGGGACTTAATCAGAAATCTTTAGCAAAATTAATCGGAGTCAGTCCTTCACGCTTGAGTGATTATATTTCCGGTAAATGTGAACCGACCTTGAAAGTAGCCCGCGAAATTAGCCAGAAATTGAATATTGACGCCAATATAGTACTAGGTGTTTAATATGAGTATAGAAAATAGAAAAACCGCCTAATTCACAATGTAATAAGCGGTTTTAAGTCGGAGCCGAAAGCGGGACTCGAACCCGCGACTTACTCATTACGAATGAGTTACTCTACCAACTGAGTTATTTCGGCAACGTGTTTCGTTGAAAACGGTTGCAAAATTACTGTTTTCTTGAAACCTGCCAAATAAAAAAGAGATTTTTTTCCGAAAAACTACATTTTTCCGGCCCGTACAACCTGTTTCCGCTACATCACAGGGGCATTTGACACATTATTACGTGTAATTTGTACAATAGTCCCTTGTCTGCCTCCTGCCGATTTCCTACTTTTACCCGCAAAATAAAACATTACACTACCATGAAAAAGAAACTGATGATTTCACTGCTGGCACTAACCTCACTAGGAGCCGGAGCACAAAACTTGCAAAAGGGAGACTACGGATACTTGTACTGCCACATGAGCGGACGAGGAGAATGGACGGCCTACGCCCTGAGCCGTGACGGCATGCACTTTCACGACCTGATTGATGGCGACCCCGTATACAATGTAGAAGAAATGTCAAAAATAGAGGGAGGAGCACGCGATGCCTTTATCTGCCGCACGTCCGACGGAAAAGGCTATCTGATGGTGACTACCGACATGAGCAACGCCAAGAGCCGCTCGTGGTTCAACTACGGCATAAACCTGCTGAAAAGTGACGACCTGATTCACTGGACTTCTACTACCTTCGACTTCCGCCAGGGACCAGATATTTTCTGTGACCCTCAGTCGCCTGATGTCTATAAGGACTACAGCACCATCAAGCGCGTATGGGCACCGCAGATTTTCTGGGACCCTTCGTACGTATGGGCCGATGGCACGAAGGGCGGATACATGATATACTATTCACTGCTCAATCCGGCAGAAGACCAGTACGACCGCGTGTTCTACTCCTATGCCGACGCCACCTTTACACGTCTTACCAAGCCCCGCCTGCTGGTGGACTGGGGATATGCCACCATCGATGCCGACATCAACTATGTGCCGGCCGACGGACTCTACCACATGCTCATCAAGAAAGAAGGAGGTACACCCGGCATCTTTGCAGCCACGGCCACGAAACTGACCGGCCCATACAAGATAAAGGATGAAAATGACTATGTGAAGTTTGAAGGCAACAAGAAGTGCGAGGGCTGCTCTGCCTTCCAGCTGGTGGGCGACTCCACCTGGCGCGTGGCCTACATTGAATACTCCTCCAAGCCCAAAAGATATCGCATCTGCCAGGCTGATGAAAAACTCGCCAACTTCCACTCCCCCGTCACCTTGGAGGGTGTGAAACATCCGCAGCACGGCTCGTTCATGCGGCTCACCGAAGAAGAATACAAGCGCCTGCAGGAGTGGTCGGACAGCATCATGCGCGAAAGAGCTGCCCGCAACAGCGGAGAAAAGAAGTAAAAAGAGGAAAATGAAATATTTTTGTAAAAACTTTTGGCAAACATCCTTTCATTTGAATAGAAAACATTATCTTTGCACTCCGAATTATGACGTGACAAAAGAGTTTGATGTATTACTGTATAACACATAGTAAAAAGAATAAGCGCACATTCGGAGTTCCGGCGGAATGGACAAATGCCGGAAGCTATTTCTTTTTTCTTTTATGTCACTTATTTCCTGAATATTTAAGATTTCCTATTTTTTCAAACACCCGGAACTGCTTTTCGGCAAGTCCGGGCGTTTTTTCGTATATACGAGAGTAGAATAGAAAAAAAATACAAGATATAAAGATTATTAGTAACAAGGTAATGAGAAATGTAACATTGATCCTCGACGACGGGAGCCGCTTTCATGGCAAGTCGTTCGGCTATGAGAAACCGGTAGCCGGTGAAGTAGTTTTCAACACGGCAATGACCGGATACCCCGAAAGCTTGACCGACCCTTCGTATGCCGGTCAGTTGATGACACTGACTTACCCGCTGGTAGGTAACTATGGTGTGCCTCCCTTCACGTTCGAAGCAAACGGACTGCCCACTTTCATGGAAAGCGAGAAAATCCATGCCGAAGCGATTATCGTAAGCGATTACAGTGAAAAATACTCTCACTGGAATGCAGTAGAAAGTCTGGGCGACTGGTTGAAACGCGAACAGATTCCGGGCATCACGGGCATCGACACACGCGAACTGACAAAAGTATTGCGCGAACATGGAGTGATGATGGGAAAAATCGTGTTCGACGATGAACCAAATAACATTCCCGAAGCTACCTATGCAGGTGTGAACTACGTAGACAAGGTTTCTTGCAAGGAAGTGATTCGCTACAACGAAGGCGAAGGCAAGAAAAAAGTAGTGCTGGTAGACTGCGGCGTGAAATCAAACATTATCCGTTGCCTGCTTAAGCGCGACGTGGAAATCATCCGCGTGCCCTGGAACTACGACTTCAACTCTCTGCAGTTCGACGGTCTGTTCATCTCCAACGGTCCGGGCGACCCCGACACTTGTGATGCAGCCGTACAGAACATCCGCAAGGCCATGCAGAACGAAAAACTTCCTATTTTCGGTATCTGTATGGGTAACCAGCTGCTTTCAAAGGCAGGAGGTGCCAAAATCTACAAACTGAAATACGGTCACCGCAGCCATAACCAGCCGGTACGCATGGTAGGCACGGAAAAGTGTTTCATCACCTCGCAGAACCACGGTTATGCCGTAGACAACAACACACTGGGAGCCGACTGGGAACCGCTCTTCATCAACATGAACGACGGTTCGAACGAAGGTATCCGCCACAAGAAGAACCCCTGGTTCTCGGCTCAGTTCCACCCGGAAGCTGCCAGCGGTCCTACCGACACGGAATTCCTGTTCGATGAGTTTGTAAAGTTGCTGTAATCCACTAAAAACAAAGAAGACAATGAAAGAAAACATAAAGAAAGTATTGCTGTTAGGTTCAGGAGCCCTGAAAATCGGTGAAGCAGGTGAATTCGACTACTCTGGTTCGCAGGCCCTGAAAGCGCTGAAGGAAGAAGGTATCGAAACCATCCTGATTAACCCGAACATCGCCACCGTGCAGACTTCGGAAGGTGTGGCAGACAAAATCTACTTCCTGCCCGTTACTCCGTATTTCGTAGAAAAAGTCATCGACAAGGAACGTCCCGACGGCGTGCTGCTGTCATTCGGTGGACAGACTGCCTTGAACTGCGGTGTGGCTCTCTACAAAGCCGGTGTGTTCGAAAAATACAACACCCGCGTACTGGGTACTCCGGTACAGGCCATCATGGATACGGAAGACCGTGAGCTCTTCGTACAGAAACTGGACGAAATCAACGTGAAGACCATCAAGAGTGAGGCAGTAGAAAACATTGAAGATGCCCGCCGCGCAGCGAAGGAACTGGGTTATCCGGTCATCATCCGTGCAGCTTACGCACTGGGAGGTCTGGGTTCAGGTTTCTGCGACAACGAAGAAGAACTGAACGTGCTGGCCGAAAAAGCGTTCTCTTTCTCTCCGCAGGTGCTGGTAGAAAAAAGTCTGAAAGGCTGGAAGGAAGTGGAATACGAAGTAGTGCGCGACCGTTTCGACAACTGTATCACGGTCTGCAACATGGAAAACTTTGACCCGCTGGGTATCCACACCGGTGAATCTATCGTTATCGCTCCGTCACAGACGCTGACCAACAGCGAATACCACAAACTGCGTGAACTGGCCATCCGCATCATCCGTCACATCGGTATTGTGGGTGAATGTAACGTACAGTACGCGTTCGACCCTGAATCAGAAGACTACCGCGTAATCGAGGTAAATGCCCGTCTGAGCCGTTCTTCTGCACTGGCATCTAAAGCAACCGGTTATCCGTTGGCTTTCGTTGCTGCCAAGCTGGGTCTGGGTTACGGACTGTTCGACCTGAAGAACTCTGTCACTAAGACAACTTCAGCCTTCTTCGAACCGGCACTGGACTACTGCGTATGTAAGATTCCTCGCTGGGACTTGGGTAAGTTCCACGGCGTAGACCGCGAACTGGGCTCCAGCATGAAATCGGTAGGTGAAGTCATGGCCATCGGACGTACCTTCGAAGAAGCCATCCAGAAAGGTCTTCGTATGATTGGTCAGGGCATGCACGGTTTCGTGGAAAACAAGGAGCTGGTTATCGAAGACATCGACAAGGCACTGCGCGAACCGACCGACAAGCGTATCTTCGTCATCTCAAAAGCCATGCGCGCCGGCTATACTGTAGACCAGATTCACAACCTTACCAAGATTGACAAATGGTTCCTCGACAAGCTGATGAACATCATGCAGACTTCCAAAGAGCTGCACGAATGGGGCAACAACCACAAACTGCTCTCACAGCTTCCGAACGAACTGCTCTATAAAGCAAAACGTCAGGGATTCTCTGACTTCCAGGTGGCACGCGCCATCGGTTACGAAGGCGATATGGAAGATGCCATCCTCGATATCCGCAAGCACCGTAAGAGCGTAGGTATCGTTCCGGTAGTAAAACAAATCGATACACTGGCCGCTGAATATCCGGCACAGACCAACTACCTGTATCTGACCTACAGCGGTGTGGCCAACGATGTACACTACCTGGGCGACCACAAGAGTATCGTCGTACTGGGTTCAGGTGCTTACCGTATCGGTTCATCCGTAGAGTTCGACTGGTGCGGCGTACAGGCACTGAACACCATCCGCAAGGAAGGCTACCGCTCAGTAATGATCAACTACAATCCTGAAACCGTATCGACCGACTACGATATGTGCGACCGTCTGTACTTTGACGAACTGACTTTCGAACGTGTGATGGATATCCTCGACCTGGAAAATCCGCACGGAGTCATCGTATCCACCGGCGGACAGATTCCGAACAACCTGGCATTGCGTCTGGACGCACAGAAGGTAAATATTCTGGGAACTTCTGCCAAGAGCATCGACAACGCCGAAGACCGCGACAAGTTCTCGGCTATGCTCGACCGTATCGGCGTAGACCAGCCTGAATGGAGCGCACTGACTTCTATGGAAGATATCAACGCATTTATCGAAAAGGTAGGATTCCCTGTATTGGTTCGTCCGTCATACGTGCTTTCTGGTGCAGCCATGAACGTATGTTCTAACCAAGAAGAGCTGGAACGCTTCCTGCAGCTGGCCGCTAACGTATCGAAGAAACATCCGGTAGTAGTAAGCCAGTTCATCGAACACGCCAAGGAAGTAGAAATGGATGCCGTAGCACAGAACGGTGAAATCGTAGCTTACGCCATCTCAGAACACATCGAGTTTGCCGGTGTACACTCAGGCGACGCTACCATCCAGTTCCCGCCGCAGAAACTGTACGTAGAAACCGTACGCCGCATCAAGCGTATTTCTCGTCAGATTGCGAAAGAACTGAACATCTCTGGTCCGTTCAACATCCAGTTCCTGGCTCGTGAAAACGACATCAAGGTAATCGAATGTAACTTGCGTGCCAGCCGTTCATTCCCGTTCGTCAGCAAGGTGCTGAAGATTAACTTCATCGAGCTGGCTACCAAAGTCATGTTAGGCTTGCCGGTAGAAAAGCCTGAAAAGAACCTCTTCGACCTCGACTACGTAGGTATCAAGGCCAGCCAGTTCTCGTTCAACCGTTTGCAGAAGGCCGACCCTGTACTGGGTGTAGACATGGCTTCTACAGGTGAAGTTGGCTGTATCGGCGACGACACTTCATGTGCCGTACTGAAAGCCATGCTATCTGTAGGCTACCGCATTCCGGAAAAGAACGTCCTGATGTCTACCGGTACACTGAAACAGAAAGTAGATTTGCTGCAGGCAGCGCGCGCCCTCAAGGCCAAAGGTTACAACATCTTCGCTACCGGCGGTTCTTCTAAGTTCCTGGCAGAAAACGGAGTGGAAAACACCCGCGTATATTGGCCAAGCGAAGAAGGTCAGCCTCAGGCACTTGAAATGCTGCACAAGAAAGAAATCGACATGGTGGTAAACATTCCGCGTGACCTCACTCCTACCGAGTTGGAAAACGGATACAAGATCCGCCGTGCCGCAGTCGACCTGAACATTCCTCTGGTAACCAATGCCCGTCTGGCAAGCGCATTCATCAATGCCTTCTGCTCTATGAGCATCGACGACATCTCTATCAAGAGCTGGGAAGAATACAAATAATCCGTACGCTTGAGGATATAGATAAAATTAATCCCCTTCGGGACTCATTCACGATGAAGAGTTCCGGAGGGGATTTTTTTGCCTTAAACTTTTTAGTTTCCAAATTTCAATTAAAAAGGTACGATTAAAAGGAACAGATGCTGGAGAAGAATCTGTAATTGATTCGTTTCAATCCCATAAGGTACGATTAAAAGGCAAAGAAAGAATTTAAAATCGGAGAAGTGTTTCAGTGGTTTCAATTCCATAAGGTACGATTAAAAGTTACGCCGCTTCGGCATGAGGCAATATGTCATTACCGTTTCAATTCCATAAGGTACGATTAAAAGCGGTTCAAGTGTTGCTCCAACAGCATTCCAGGCAGTTTCAATTCCATAAGGTACGATTAAAAGAACTCTATGATGTCCTGACATCTGATTCTATGTAGTTTCAATTCCATAAGGTACGATTAAAAGTTTCGAAAAGATTTTGCTCTAATGCTCGTCTTCTGTTTCAATTCCATAAGGTACGATTAAAAGTACCGAGAAGCCTTAATACCAGCGCAAGCAGAACAAGTTTCAATTCCATAAGGTACGATTAAAAGCAATGGGAGCGTGTGAATCCTTCAACATTTAATTGTTTCAATTCCATAAGGTACGATTAAAAGTACAACAGATTTAGCCAAATCCATCATATTGAGACCGTTTCAATTCCATAAGGTACGATTAAAAGAAATACTAATCTTATTGATGATAATGCTGCTACGCTGTTTCAATTCCATAAGGTACGATTAAAAGCACTCTCTATCAGGTTCAGGCTGCTTTCCTTGGGAGTTTCAATTCCATAAGGTACGATTAAAAGTTTTTGAATTTCAAGGTAGCACTCCATCACTTTTGTTTCAATTCCATAAGGTACGATTAAAAGGCACTCCCTGCACGTTCTGTATGGCGTCTACGCACTGTTTCAATTCCATAAGGTACGATTAAAAGCCTGCTGCAAAGCCAGAAAGGTGAGCTTCGTGCGCGTTTCAATTCCATAAGGTACGATTAAAAGCACTGACCGTCATGCCGGGCGTAAGTTTTTCCGTGTTTCAATTCCATAAGGTACGATTAAAAGCAGCAGCGGTTCCCGTCTGTGCCGTAGCAGAACCCGGTTTCAATTCCATAAGGTACGATTAAAAGTCTTTCCTCCGATAGAGGGTAAACTTCCAATTTTAGGGTATCCCCTTTTAGACGGGCGCCAGTCGGCACCCGTCTAAAAAAGAATCCACAAATTTAACGATTATTATTTGCATATTGTCATGGGAAGCAGGTTTTCGTAATCCGTTCTTCCCTTTTTTAATTCTCTGAGCAGCCTGCAGAAGTAATCCCTGAAGGAGACACCTGCCTGTTTGCAGGTTTCTATAAAGGTATTATAGATTGCGGAGTTCTGTATTC
>ERZ824598.96-NODE-96-length-140943-cov-8.383837_pt1 | contig 140943 bp, 129 predicted proteins | sample MGYA00519934_ERZ824598 | MGnify/ENA primary metagenome ERZ824598 (study PRJEB31778, sample SAMEA3449177) | human gut metagenome | biome: human gut; feature: human-associated habitat; material: faeces | place: United Kingdom | collected 2010/2012 ... | reverse complement strand
CGCTCGACCCGCACATTCGCTTTTTTCTAGGTTTATGTTCAGTTTTCAAGGTTCACTCTGTTGCGTTTGTTCGCAACTTTGTTGTTTGTGTTTGTCGCTGTATCCCGGCGACTTGTATATAATACCACGTGGGCAAGGTAATGTCAACACCTTTTTTACAACTTTTTTAAGATTTTTTAGTGGAACACTTGGATTCGTGGACAAATAAAGTATCATGTATACACGCTTTAAGGCCTCTGAAAAACTTCATAAATTTCTTTGAAAATCTACGAAAAATCCCCAAAAATACCTTGCAAAACGTCTTTTTTCGGCAAAAATTCCTATAATCTTTTTTCGAAATTTCCTATCACCGATACATTTTCGTATTCAATAATAAAGATATTCGGATCACATTCTTCAAGCAAATGACGTAATTTCATCGATTCAACCTTAGAAACAACTGTCAAAAGCACATTGGTATCCTCACCGCTATAGGCACCTATGCCCTTAATTTTAGTTACACCGCGATGCACAGCAGCAAAAATAACCTCTTCTACCAAATCTATTTTAGTGATTACAATCATCGTTACCGTAATACTGGGTAGATAAGCCTTATCCAGAACAACGGAAGTAATTACGGCAAAGAAGATGGAGTAGACTGCCGCAGCTACATCATATAATAGAATACAGCTTCCAAAGACAAAGATATTAATAATATTGAAGACTTTGCCTACACTCATATTATGATACCGGTGCATCAGCAGCAGTCCCAGAATTCCCTCACCGCCGCCGCTGCCCTTGCTCATCAGCGTCATGCCGCAGCCCAGGCCGCACAGGATACCGCCTGCCAAACAAGCAGTAATCGTATCAGGCAAATAATTATATTCCGCAACAGGCACAAGACTCAGCAATACGCTGTAGCTTGTGATGCAGACAGCAGATTTTACTAAAAAATCCTTGCCGAACTTGCGTATAGCCAGCAGCATCAAGGGTATATTCAGGAGAAAATAGATAATGCCGATATAGCTATCGGTAACAAAGCTCAGTCCCAGGACGTTTCTCATAAAATATCCCAGCAGCTGTGCTATCCCTAAAAAGCCTCCATTATAAAGATTACATGGCAAAATGAACATATTAAAGCCGATGGAATATACCAGCGAGCCGCCTATAATAAGGCACATGGCCTTCGGAGAAAGAAATTGTTTCAGATAGGTAACAGCCTTCATGCTACAGCCTCCTTTGCCGACTGACGGGGAAGGGGGTTGATTAATAACTACTATTATAATAGCCTAAAATCTTCTGTTTGCGTATTAACCAAGTAAATAAAGCACTTTTTCCATACCCAAATAAGCAAAATGCTAAAGTCTTTACAATTTTTTCTGCTTATTTTTTGTAAATCAGGCAAAATCGTCATAATTTCGCCATATACTGCCTTTATAATAAAAGCAACAAAGGTAAATAACCACTTTAAGAAAGAAGGTGCCAAATATGATGACAACATTAACCAAGTATATGAAGAAAACCACGGCAATTGCTATGGCTGCCATGGTGCTTTCTCTGCCGCTGGCAAGCGTAGCATCCGCTCACGAAAGGCACGATTCTCCGCCACCGCGTCATTCCGACCGCTATGACAGGCACGACCGCTACGACAAGCATGACCGTTATGACAGACACGACCGTTACGACAGACATGACCGCTATGACAAGCGTCATAAGAACGACAATTACGTAACTAAAAAGGACAGCAACAAAAAAGCTACCACCAGCTTTATCATCGGCGCTGTACTGGGTGCGGTAATTGCTAAAAATACCTAAATTAACATACTCCTTTCATACTCATTACTCATACACAAAAAGAGCTGCAGTTTTACACTACGCAGAGTAGTGCAACTGCAGCTCTTTCAATTTTTACTATATTATATGTAACAGAAGAATCCTCAGCTGATTACATATCACGGCTGGCGATAATATCTACACCAAGGCCGAGAATATCTTTAACTACAACGTCACCGGTTTTAATCGGAGCGGTAACCTTTACGGTGCGCAGGAAGCGTGCGCAGTCCATGATACGTTCCTTCGGCAGTACGTTAGCGGATACTACAGGCAGCAAAGGCAGCATACCGCCTTCTACAACAACAGTAGAGGTCAGCATGCGCTTCGGAGCAGTAACTTCATCGTTAGCATATTTAGCGCCACGCGGGCAGGTGTTGCCGGTAACATTGGTAACTGCACCATTTTCAATGGTAACAGTCATCTCACAGCCCATAGGGCACATAATGCAGTTCATAACACGAGTTTCAACAGCCATTTTATACCCTCCTTACAGCACCAGACCTACGGTAACTTCGTCACCGATCTGGGCAAATTTTGCAGCCGGAATTTCTACGGCAATCATTTCACTGGGCTTTGCTACAGGCAGAGGACGGCTCAGCAGAACGTTATCGCCGCTCTTAACCTCCAGCTTAACTTTGCGGTGCGGTGCAGCAACACGCATGAACAGCTTAACCTTCTCGTCAGCAGGAATTTCAGCAGGCATGGTCAGCTTCTGCGGTACGCAGGTACGTACGCCGTCAATAGCCTTTACGGTTACGGTACGGTTTTCTGTTGTCATTTTCTCCTGAGCCTTCAGTGCAGCATATTTACCTGCAATTTCAGCTTCTTCGGATACAAAGTCAACCAGGTCATGTACGTGTACTACGTTGCCGGCAGCAAAGAAACCGTCTAAGCTGGTTTCACGATGCTGGTCAACAACCGGACCGTTGGTCAGCGGGTTCATTTCCAGATCAAGGCCGCGGGACAGCTCGTTCTCCGGAATCAGACCTACAGACAGCAGTACGGTATCGCACTCGATATCAAATTCAGTACCCGGAATCGGAGTCATACGCTCGTCAACCTTAGCAACGGTGATACCGGTTACGCGCTCTTCACCATGGATAGCAACGATGGTGTGGGAGAGGTACAGAGGAATATCATAGTCGTTCAGGCACTGAACGATATTACGAGTAAGACCGTTGGAGAAGTGGCAGATTTCCAGGCAAGCCTGAACCTTGCAGCCTTCCAGGCTCATACGGCGAGCCATAATCAGGCCGATGTCACCGCTGCCGAGGATAACGATTTTGTGACCCGGCAGATAGCCTTCCATATTAACCATACGCTGAGCAGCGCCGGCAGTGAAAACGCCTGCAGGACGCTCGCCCGGAATACGGATAGCACCACGGGTACGCTCACGGCAGCCCATGGTCAGGATAACAGTTTTGCCTTCCAGCTTCAGTAAGCCTTTTTCCGGATTAACGGCAATAACAGTTTTATTGTTTTGTACATCTAATACCATGGTATCAACCAAGGTTTCAATTTCAGGTTTATCAGCAACGAGCTCGATGCAGCGATGTGCATAGCCGGGGCCGGTCAGTTCTTCCTTGAAGTGATGCAGACCGAAGCCATTGTGAATGCACTGTTGCAGGATACCACCGAGTTCGCGGTCACGCTCAATAACAACGATTTTTTTAGCACCATTCTGCCATGCGCTGTAAGCAGCAGACAGACCGGCAGGGCCACCGCCAACAATAATTACATCATATAATTGGTTCATTATTATTCCTCCCCGCCATCTGCAGAATATTTTTCGTAGAACATATTGGAATCAGTACGTTCTTTTAATACTTCGGGAACAGAAATGTTCAGCTCGCGTGCCAGAATCTGGGTAACACGCGGACCGCAGAAGCCACCCTGGCAACGGCCCATGCCTGCACGGGTACGGCGTTTTACACCGTCAACAGTGCGTGCGCCAACAGGAGAGTTGATTGCTTCTACAATTTCGCCCTCGGTAACAGTTTCGCAACGGCAGATTACGCGGCCGTACAGATTGTCTTCGGCAATCTTGGCAGCCTTTTCATCAGCAGTCATATAGTTGAATGCTTTATGCTTCGGCAGAGCAGCCTTGAAGTCAGCCTTCTTGGCAGTACCGCTTACACGGGCAATTTCGTTGGCAATCAGCTCACCTACAGCAGGAGCTGCGGTCAGACCAGGAGATTGCATACCGGCAGCATTGTACAGGCCTTCAACCTTTTCGGAAGGACCGAGTACGAAGTCACCGGTGCTGGAAACGGCACGCAGGCCGGCAAATTCGGTAATAGCTGCGCCCATCGGCAGGTTCGGAATCAGCTTCTTGGCAGAAGCAATGATTTCATTCATGCCGGCAGTGGTAACAGCCTTATCTTCTTTGGAATCCTGCTCATTAGCGTTAGGACCGATGAAGGTGTTGCCGTGGGTAGTAGTGCAAACCAGAATACCTTTGGATTTTTTTGTCGGGGTGGGGAATACCACGCCGTAAACCAGGCTGCTGCAAGCAGTCTTATCAAACAGAATATATTCGCCCTTACGCGGAGTGATGGTGAAGGTATCATCACCTGCCAGCTTAGCGATTTCGTCAGCATAAACACCGGCAGCATTAACTACATATTTAGCAGCAATAGTGCCTTTATTGGTTTCTACACCGGTAATTTTGCCGTCTTCCTTAACGAAGCCCAGTACCTTGCAGTCGCGGATAACTTCTGCACCGTTTTGTACAGCGCATTGAGCGAAAGCAATAGCAGCACCGAACGGCCAGCATACGCCAGCACTCGGAGCCCACAGAGCACCCTTGACAGTGGTCAGGTTAGGCTCCTGCTCAAGAACTTCTTCTTTAGACAGGATTTGCAGGCCTTCAACGCCGTTCTTTTTACCGCGTTGCAGCAGCTCCTGCAGAGTCTGCATTTCCTCGTCGGTGGTTGCAGCAACCAGGGAACCGGTCCATTTAATATCCAGGTCCAGTTCGTTTTGCAGCTCGTGGTACAGAGCGTTGCCACGAACGTTGGTAATAGCTTTGAGGCTGCCGGTAGGAGCGTCAAAGCCAGCATGAAGAATTGCACTGTTAGCTTTAGTAGTGCCGATAGCGATGTCCGGCTCTTTTTCCAGCAGAACGCATTTCAGGTCATACTTGGAAAGCTCGCGCAATACAGCAGTACCTACAATGCCGCCACCAATAACGACTACATCAGCAGATTTTACAAATTCCATTCCGTCACTTCCTTGCTGAATTTTCTCATAAAAATACAACTAAATTTTATCACAAATCTGCAAAAAATAGAAGAGGGAAGCGAAAATAAAAAGTCCATGGCGGGACATGATATGCCCCAAAGACATTTCCTTCATTGGTATACAAAAAAACTGCTGCCATTTCAGTCTTACTGTAAGCAAAACTAAAAATGGCAACAGCCTGAAATTCTATTCTCTCTTCTTCACAAACCATCTAAGCGGCAGCTTCTGCTCCAGCCAGCCGATAAAGATATCTGCCAGCGGTGTCAGCAGAATCCAGCTTAAAACAAGCAGGACAAAGGAAACGGAACCTACGAAAACATCGGTAAACCAATGCGCACCGCCCATAATACGGGGCAGTGAGAAAATAATAAATACAGCCATCGCTTTGATAAAAGCATCTTTGCCGATATATTTCCACATATACACAGCAAATATCAACAGCATCATGCCATGGTCACCGGGGAAGCTGCTGCCGGAGCGATCCTTGGCAGGCCAGCCGCTCAGCTGGCTAACCCAGTTTACATTATGATACAGCTGGTCAAAATAAACGGAAGCGCTTGCACGGTCAATCGGCAACAACTTATCAAACTGCTTAATGATTACCGCACTTACCAGCATCGCAACACCGATACAGAACAGCCAGCGCTTGCCTTCAACATTGCTTTTGCGATAATAGCTGTAAAAAATCGCCAGCATCGCCACAAAGGCCACCACATCAAAGGCACGCAGATTAACAAAAGCGATAAAATAAGTAAAGGCCGTTCCCTGCGCCAGCTTCTGGTTAAAGAAATAAAAGACACTTTGGTCCAGCGCCAGCCAAGGTCCGTGATAGCCAGCGGTAGGGGTGCTTGCCAGCCAGCTTCCCAAAAGCAGTGCTCCCAGGATATTACAGATAATTATCCAAATCAGGTTATTTTTCTTCATATAATCTCCTCGTATTTCAATATCCACTGTTCCTCAGATATCACCTAAAGTTCAGTTAACAAATTTACGTAAATATGATACCATATTCTTGAGGATTATATAAGTCTTTTATGTAGATTTTTCCCATCAGCTTCCAAAGGAGGGAGAATTATGCGCAAGCTGCTTTTACTGTTAACCTGCTTACTGATGTGCTGCTGCAGCGCGCTGGCGCTCGCTGCAGATAAAACTAAGGCTGCCGATGATCCGGACGCAATCAAACCGATTGCAATCATCAGCGCTACCGAAATGAACGAACGCCTGCAGGTCGGCAATAGCGAAGACCTGTTATATGTAAAAATCAAGGAAGACAGGGTAGAGGTTTATCAAGGTCTGGCAGCAGACCGCTCTTTGCGTAAGCAGCTGATTTTAACCATGCCCAATACCGAAATGCTGCGCTTATATACCAATAACAAGGCAACCTTTGCGCAGATGAACAAAATGCTCAGCGATTACGAAAGCTCCAATACAAACTTCAACGGCTATAAAATTATCACCGATAAGGATACGCCGAAAAAGCTGGAAAACGGCGGTAAAATCTATCGCCTGTGGTTCATGAAGATTGAACGCGAAAAGCAAAGCCGCAGAGGTGGCTGGAACTTCCCGATCGGCATAGGTATCGGCATCGGCGGCGGCCATCACCACCACGGTCCATGGATTGGAGTAGGGTGGTAAGAAGTATATCGCATATATTACAAAGAGTGTACTAAGCTATTTTGCGACTTAGTACACTCTTTTATTCATAGCCAGTATTACAATCTCAAGAAGTTTTACGATTACTACCTCAAACTTCCCACATGTAAAAAATCAATAGACCTTTGAAAACTGATTTTCGGTGTGAGAAGTTTGAGGTAATAAATATTAACCTCTAAGTCCTATTTGCCTAGCAACTTTTTTTATCTGTAAAACAAAAGAATCGTTACTTCGTCCTTTTCCTTCCAAACTGTTTATTGGTGTAGCGGCCCATCGATAAATTTGCTCTATACTCCCATAACCTCTTTTAAACAATACAGCATATTTTGCACAATTCTCTTTAGTAGGTGCATCAGATAAAATGATTTTTAATTGTTCGTCAGTCCATGGTTTTCCTTTATTAGAAACATCATATTGATCTTCATGATCTTTCTGATAGTCAATCAAAACCTTTTTTACAAATTGAATTTTCGTATCTAATGAAGAATCATCCAATTCTAAATCCAGTAATTTATAAATTTCTAATTTGTAATCTTGTTTTTTCATCATTTACCTCTAAATAAACTTTTACTATTCCGTCATTACGCATTTCTGAATGTACTATTTAAGTATTATCATCTAATGTTAAAAATAGATACATCAAAATAATCATCTCCTTGCAATACATTCATTTTAGCATATCCATATAGCTTTAGCAATTAAAACAAGCGTAGAGCTTCCTAAACATAAAAAGAGATACTGTGCGCACAAGCAAAAAAGACCTGCAGCCTCACTCCTTTGTAAAACTAAAATAAAAAAAGCCTTCGTTTATCCATACCGCATTTTCATTATGCAGTAACGTACATAAACTAGCTTCCGGCAGTCCTGATGCAATATCCGGTATCTTGCCGCCTGACCTTGAAAGGAGAAGAGGACACTATGGAATTTGCAACAAAATGTATTCACGAAATCGGTGCGGCTGACGCAACCAGCGCCTGTCTGGGAGCACTTGATGCCTGGCTCGTTATCCGCGGCATCAAAACTCTGCCGCTACGTATGGAGCAGCACCAAAAAAATGCTTTTGCCATTGCGAAATGGCTGCAGAAGCAACTGCGTGTACAATATGTTTTATATCCCGGTCTGGAAAATCATCCCGGTTATGTAATCAACAAAGCGCAGACCACCGGCTTCGGCGGCATGATTTCCTTTGCTGTAGACAACGCGGAAACAGCACGCCAAATTCTTGAGGGCATCAAGCTCATCAAATTTGCCGAAAGCCTTGGCGGTACAGAAAGCCTGATAACCTATCCGATTCGCCAGACGCATACCGACCTTACTGCCGAAGAATGTGCCGAAAATGGTATTACAGATTGTCTGCTGCGCTTCTCTACAGGCATTGAAGCAACGCAAGATCTGATTGACGATTTTGCGCAGGCCTTCGCTGCAATAGAATAATTTATACGAATAAATTTTGGTGATAGACTATGACTAAATATGATTTTGACAAAATAATCGACAGACGTAATACAGACTGCCTAAAATACGATTTTGCCATCCAGCGTGGTCGTCCGACTGACGTTTTACCTTTTTGGGTGGCAGATATGGATTTTCCTATTGCCCGGGAAATACAGGAAGCACTTGTTGAACGCTGCCAGCATGCCATCTTCGGCTATAGCGAAAGCACAGAATCTTATTTTCACGCTGTCCGCGACTGGTATACTAAGCATTTTAACTGGAGCCCCAAAACAGAATGGCTCACCAAAACTCCCGGCATAGTTTTTGCCCTTGCTATGGCAGTAAAGGCCTTCACCCAAAAAGGTGAGGGCGTACTTATACAGCAGCCGGTTTACTATCCTTTCAGCGAGGTTATCGAGGATAATGAGCGCAAGCTGATTAATTCACCGCTCATTCTGAAAAACGATCATTATGAAATGGACTTTGCCGATTTGGAAAAAAATCGTCGCTAACAATGTTAAGCTGATGCTTTTATGCTCACCGCATAACCCCGTAGGCCGTGTCTGGACACGCGCTGAGCTGCAAAAAGTGGGCGATATCTGCCTTAAGCATGGTATAATTACCGTAAGTGATGAAATTCACGGTGATTTCGTCTGGGGAAATAACTCTCAGACAGTTTTTGCCAGTTTGGGTGAACAGTACGAGCAAAATTGTGTAATCTGTACTGCACCAAGCAAAACCTTCAATATTGCCGGTCTGCAGGTATCCAATATCTTCATTCCCAACAAAAATTTACGTCGCCGCTTCCGCAAGCAGGTAGCGGCAGCAGGCTATAGCCAGGTAAATACCATTCTTTCTACGATGTAACTGAAAAAACTGCTGCCTTCTTTGTAGCAAAAGTGAAGGCAGCAGCTTATTTTTATTTTCGCTATACTTTTGCAGGTTCATTATTCCGTCTTGTAAATTGACGCCGATTTGTATATAATGCAAATAAGCTATCCTATGCTTGTTTTCAGCACTATCCTTATTCAAGAGATAAGCATGGTAAAACAAACCGGATTGAAAGCTATACCAGAAAATAATAAAATATAATAAACTTGCATTTTACGCTTTTGCCGTTATGCAAAGGCCTAATTAAGCAGGAAGGGAGCATTATATGAAACGTGAACAAATAGCTAAAAACATTGTTGCCGATCTCAAGGAGCTGGCAGCCTTAACCTCTGATATAGACGGAGCACAGCGCATCGCCTGGACACCTACATTCAAGAAAGCAACGGAATGGTTTGCCCAAAAGATGCAGGCTACAGGTGCCGAGGTATGGACAGATGCCGCAGGCAACAGCTGGGCCAAATTTGCCGGCGAAAGCGAGGAGTGCATTGTTATCGGCAGCCATCTCGATTCCGTACCAGACGGAGGCTGGCTGGACGGTGCTCTAGGCGTTGTAGCAGGCATGGGTATAGGTGCCTATGGTCTGGCAGACAAAAAGCCTGCCAAAACTCTTTACGTTGTCGGTTGGGCAGATGAAGAGGGTGTAGCCTTCGGCAAAAGCTGTCTTGGCAGCAGCGCTGTCAGCGGTATTGTCACGAGCAAAAATGTGCTGCCCTTAATCCATCAGGAAAACGGCCGCAGCTTCAGCGATGTCTGGCAGGAATACGGCCTTGATGCCAACAGAATAGGGGAGGCACACACAGCCTTTGCCAAGCTGCCGGTTAAAGCTTACCTGGAGCTGCACATCGAGCAGGCACCGCTGCTGGCTTTAGCCAAAAAAAGCGTAGCCTGCGTTTACGGCGTCTGCGGCTGCAACCGCCAGTACATCACCTTCCGCGGTCAGCAGGGACATTGCGGTTCGCCTGTTGCCCTGCGTCAGGATGCCTTTATTGCGGCAGCGCAGACCACCCTTGACTTACGTGAAATTGCGCTTAAATATGATTCCTATTGCACTGTCGGCAATATCGAGGTAAAGCCTGACCTGACTACTATTTCTCCGGGCTATTGCCGCATTTCGCTGGACCAGCGCAGCATTAAGCCGGAAACAATGCAAACGATAGTTGCAGAAGCCAAGGCTGCGGCGCAGAAGCATGCACAGGAGGGTAAGCTCACTGTAGAATTTGAGCCTATCTGGCATGCTGAACCGATTCTGTTTGATGAGCAGCTGGTAGAGGACTGCAACGCTGCCGTAGAGGAGGAAACAGGTGCAAGAAACAGCATGTATTCCGCACCGCTGCATGATGCCGTGCCTCTGAATGCCGTTGTACCTTCGGTAATGATGTTCGCTCAGTCCGATCCCGGTATTTCTCACTGCAAGGAAGAAAATACCCCACAGCCGCAGCTGGAGGAGGCAATCCGTGCCTTCATCCGTCTGGCAGAAAAAGAGCTGAGGACAAGCTTTGCAGAGTAAGCACTAAAGCCCGCTGCAACCTTGCAACAAAGTAATTTTATATTTTTATACGACAAAAGCAGCTTCTGCGATGCAGAAGCTGCTTTGCTTTTTATACGGCATATTTATTTTATTAAATCCTTCAATCCGCGTATCCGCATTACCTTCCAGGTAAAGCACAGACTGCGCAGCGACTGGTCCAAAAACATCGGTACCCAGGCGCCAACAATACCCAGCTTGCAATAATAGATAAAGAAAGCCGTCATCAGAGGACGCAAAACGGTAATCAGCACAAAGGAATAGACGGCAACGGCAGTAGTCTGACCGCTGCCACGCAATATACCTGCAGTAATAATCGTATGCCCCTGCGGTATGCAGACGGCTGCCACCCAGAACATTACCGTCTCACTGAGAGCAAGTGCCTGCGTATCCTGCGAATAAACGCTGAAAATCGGCACGCGTGCGGCATACAGGATAATAAAAGAGGCAACGGAAAGTCCCAGGCCCCATTTAAAGCCTATACTGCGACAGCGCTTCCATGTTGCATAATCAGCGGCACCGCGCATTTGCCCGGCAAGCACCATATTAGCCTTGCCAAAGCCGAAGATAAAATCATAAGAAAAATCGCAAATATTATAGCAAATGCTGTGTACTGCATAAGGCAGAGTACCAAGACGCGCAGTCATCCAGCCATAGGCCAGCATACCGATGCGTTCCGCACCAAGCTCACTGAAAACACCGCCGAATACCGGCATAAATTCCCGCCAGAAGATTTTATCCGGCAGCTGCAGCAGACCATCACTGAAAAAGCCCTCTTGCTTCATAATCCAGATGGTGATACCAAGAGTACACAGAGAGCCGATAATCGTGCTGATTGCAGCGCCACGCACACCCCAGCCGGCAAAACTGCCAAAGCCGGTAATGAGAAAATAATTGCAGACGATATTCACTATATTGCCGACAATATTGCTTTTCATAATAGCGCTTGTCCGTCCTACACCCAACAAGGTTCCCTGCAGCAAGAGTGACAGTGAGTTTAGCAATACTGAAGCTACGGCAATATTGCCGTAAGCCAGCGCCAGCTCCAGATAATCGCTCTGCGCGCCCATCAGCACCACCAGCTTTTCAAAAAAGCCGTAGAATAGCAGATGCAGCACTACAAGCAGAATACCGCTGACAGTAAAGCTTTGGCTCAGCAAAACCTTAATAGCGGAATATTGTCCGGAACCGAATTTATTCGCCGTCAGAATCGTAACTGCTGATGCCAGTGAGCGCGATACTGTCAGCAGTACCAGACGCAGCGGCAGAAAAATACTTACCGCCGCTATGGCCTTAGCACCCAATACGCCTACCATAATCAAATCAGCCGCAGCCAGAAAGGTCATAAAAATGCCCTCCAACGCAGCGGGGAGGGCAATACGCAAATATTTACCTGTTAATGAATCATTAAAGCTCTTCATTTTCTAGAAAACATATACGTTAAAACAAATAAACAAATTTATTCAGCATCCTCTTCATGATGGATTGCTGCCAGAGAAACAACCTTGTCATCCTCATTCAAGGTCATCAGCTTAACGCCCTGGGTATTACGGCCATATTGGGAAATCTGGTCCACATCGGTGCGGATAATCAGACCGGCTGCAGTAATCATCATGATTTCCTGATCCGGGTTAATAACCTTCATGCCGATTACCAGACCGGTTTTTTCGGTAATCTTCATATTGATGATACCCTTGCCGCCGCGAGTCTGCTTACGATATTCCTTAACCTCGGTACGCTTGCCCATGCCGAATTCAGTTGCCGTCAGCACCTCGGAATCCTCATCGGAAACGCTGTCCATAGCTACAACCTCATCGCCATAGTTGAGGGAAATACCCTTTACGCCATGTGCAGTGCGTCCCATAGTGCGTACATCCTGCTCATCAAAGCGGATAGCAATACCGTTGCGGGTTGCCAGGATGATTTCGCTGTTGCCGTCAGTCAGTTCAACACCGATCAGATCCTCATCATCGTCCAGATTAATAGCAATCATGCCATTCTTGCGCACGCTTTCCAGATCCTTGAGGTTGATTTTCTTGACAGTACCCTTATTGGTAGCCATAAACATGTACTGCTCTTCTCTGAACTCCTTCACCGGAATAACAGCCGTAATCTTTTCGCCAGGCATTAAAGCCAGCAGATTGATAATAGCTGTGCCCTTGGCTGTGCGGCTTGCTTCGGGGATTTCATAGCCCTTCTGGCGATATACACGGCCACGGTTGGTAAAGAAGAGAATGTTATGGTGAGTAGTAGAGAGGAAGAGATGCTCTGCAGAATCATCAATCTTCTTGCCGCTGCCACCGGTTTTGCCTACGCCACCGCGTTTTTGGCTGCGGAAGTTATCCAGCGTCTGGCGTTTGATATAGCCCTGATGGCTGATGGTTACAACGATATCCTCTTCGGCAATAAGATCCTCAATATCCATTTCGGAGCTGTCGATGGAAATTTCGGTACGACGCTCGTCACCGAAACGCTTCTTCATTTCCTGCAGGTCTTCCTTGATAATGTTCATAACCTTATGCTCATCTGCCAATACGCTTTCCAGCCAGTCAATAGTTTCCAGCAGGTCGGCATATTCTTCGTCAATCTTCTTGCGCTCCAGGCCGGTCAGGCGCTGCAGACGCATATCAAGAATAGCCTGTGCCTGACGCTGGCTCAGCTTAAAGTTTTCCATCAAAGCGGTGCGGGCAATTTCTGCTGTCGCGCTGCCGCGGATGGTGCTTATTACAGCATCAATATTATCCAGGGCAATCTTCAAGCCCTCTAAGATGTGAGCTCTGTCCTTGGCCTTGCCCAGCTCGTAGCGGGTACGTCTGGTAATAACGTCCTTCTGGTGCTCCAGATAGTATTCCAGCACCTGCTTAAGGTTCAGGACACGCGGCTGGCCGTTAACCAGCGCCAGCATGATGATACCAAAGGAGCTTTGCAGGGCGGTATGCTTGTACAGACGGTTCAGAACAACGTCAGGTACAGCATCACTCTTCAGCTCAACAACAATCTTCATACCGTCTTTAAGGCTGGAGAAGTCATCAACCTTAGTAATGCCTTCGATTACGCCGTCCTTAGCCAGGTTAGCAATATCCTTAATCAGGTTAGCTTTGTTGACCTGGTATGGTATTTCGGTAATAACGATATGGTGCTTACCCTTGTTGGCAGGCACAATTTCAGCCTTGGCACGGATTTTTACTACGCCGCGGCCGGTGTTATAAGCGCTGGTAATGCCTTCCTTGCCCAAAATGCAGGCACCGGTTGGGAAGTCAGGGCCTTTGATAGCCGTCATCAGCTGCGGAATTTCCACATCCGGGTTATCAATCAGCATAACTAGGCCGTTAACAACCTCGCACAGATTGTGCGGCGGAATGTTGGTTGCCATACCTACTGCGATACCGGCACTGCCATTAATCAGCAGGGCAGGGACCTTAGAAGGAAGTACGCTGGGCTCCTTTAAGGATTCATCATAGTTAGGTACAAAATCAACTGTATCCTTTTCGATATCCTCGAGCATTGCCTCAGCAATTTTAGCCATACGTACCTCGGTATAACGCATTGCTGCCGGACTGTCGCCGTCAATACTGCCGAAGTTACCATGGCCGTCTACCATCAGATAGCGGGTAGAGAAATCCTGCGCCAGGCGCACGATTGCATCATATACAGAACTATCACCATGAGGGTGATATTTACCTAAAACGTCACCGACGATACGAGCGGATTTTTTATAGGGCTTCGTCGGAGTCATGCCTGCTTCCTGCATTGCGTATAAAATACGGCGATGTACAGGCTTCAGACCATCGCGGACATCAGGTAAAGCACGTTGGATGATAACGCTCATCGCATAATCGATATAGGATTTTTGCATTTCCTCTTCGATGTATACGGGAAGAACTTTACCAGTGGTATTTTCTAAATCCACTTTATCACCTTTCCTTTACAAAAAACAATATTACAACCAGATAACTGAGGCAGAGTGCCTCAGCACAGGTTATTTTAATAATATCTCATAAACCTGCTTGCCAATCAGCAGGGTGGTAACCAATAAATACAAGGGACGCACATAGGAAGCACCCTTTTTAATTGCCAGTCTGGTACCGACAACAGCACCGGCAATCATCGCCGCAGCCATAATCAGGCCGTAGCTCCAGATAATCGTGCCGCTGACAGCGAAGGATACCAACGCGCCTACGCCGCTGGCAAAATTCAACGCCTTGGCATTACCGGCAGCCGTTACAAAGTCATAGCCCAAATACAAAAAGCCAAAAATCAGGAACGAGCCTGTACCGGGACCGAAGAAGCCATCATAAAAGCCCATGGCAAACGCCATGACAATGGCGCCGATTAAAGCCTGCATACCAAGTTTTTCTATCGTACCGGCATCGCCCCAATCCTTACGGCGATAGGTATAAACAGCAACAGCAACCAAAAGCACGACGATGATATTTTTCATCAGCTGCTCCGGCAGCAGATAAACTACATAGGCACCTAAGGCCGAACCGATAAAAGAAAGCGGCATCAGCGTAAAGGCTGCCTTTTTTATTTTGCCGGCGCGCCAAAAGGAGAGCACGCTGGTAAAGCAGCCGATAGAGGCTGCCAGCTTGTTTGTTCCCAAAGCATAGGGAACAGGCAAGCCCAGGCTCAACAGGGCAGGGGTGGAAATTAAACCGCCGCCGCCGACAGTAGAATCAATAAACGAAGCTATAAAGCCTGATACAATCAGGAAAATAACTGTCGTCGTATCTAAATTCGCCACAAAAGTTTCCAAAAAATTCCCCTCATTTCAGTGGCTAGTAATTAGTTGTTAGTTGTTAGCAAGCGGAACTCATTATTCCAAATATCAGGCTGCACGGCTTCACTGCACACTATTTACTAATCACTGCTTACTTTTCACCACACTATACACTATTAACTTTTAACTATTTACTGCCTTCCGCCCAACGGATATAGAGTCCTAAAGCACCGCTGTGACAGGTGCAGCGGATTTTTTCGGCACCTTTCAGCACCTCATTGCTGATAGCATAAGGATAGAGCTGACGCAGTGTTGCCTGCTGCAGCGGCCAACGCACGCCGGTAAAATCTACTGTCGTACTATCGCTTAATGGCAGCATGGAAACAGCTTCGGCCACAGCCTGCAGCTTCAATTCTACGCTTTCGCACTCTGTCAGCAGCAGCATAAATTCCTTGTCATCCGCCAGTATAACACGGCAGTCACGCTGCTTTTTTACTCCCAGCAGAGTGTAAACGTTGCTGTATAAATGGTCGAAGCGTCCGCCCCAAATACCGCTGGCAAGAATATCTCCCTCAGGAAGATTATGCAGCAGCAGCTGTAGGTCGGTATCATCCTTGGCAGGATTGAAGCTGTGTACAGCAGTACCTGCAGCACGCGCCTGCCGGTAAACAGCCTGCGATGAGCTGTCGCAGTCACCGAACAGCTCCGCCGGCACACAGCCGGCCGCAAGGCAATACTCAGCGCCGCGGTCGGCGCAGTAAATTTTCTTGCCATTGCTAATGCTGTGCAACCACTCAGTTTTTGGTCCGCGTCCGCCTGCAACCACCAGTAAAGTGTCAGCAGGGGAGATGGCAGCAGCGTGATGTTTCACGTGAAACATCACGCGCAGCTCCGACTCAGGCAGTACAAAAAGCTTGTCAGCCATTATTTTTTCGCTACAGCGACAGGCTTAATCACAATTTGGCCGTTTTCCTTGAGAACCTTCCAGGTGCAGTCACCATTCTTGTTCTTCAGCCATTCCATGCTGATTTCCAGAAGAAAACGGTTCAGGCGCTCCTGTGCATCTTCAGGCAACAGCAGCTCTTTTTTAGCAGGTGCCTTGGCACCCTTCAATTTGCTTTGCTTAACCTTTTCGTCAGCATACATGCCGTTTTCAAAGGTCAGCTCCTCGCTGAAGCCCTTCAGCATATCTGCATCGGAAAGTCCTTTTTTTATCTTAACCATTTTAAGCACCTCTTTTTATGCAACAATCAGGCTTACAAGTCCAGGTTACGAACCTTCTTCGCATTGTCCTCGATAAACTGACGGCGTGGCTCAACCTTATCGCCCATAAGAATGGAGAAAATGCGGTCTGCTTCCGCAGCATCCTCCAGATGAACCTGCAGAATTGTACGTGCCGCAGGATCCATAGTTGTTTCCCACAGCTGGCCGGGGTTCATCTCGCCTAAGCCTTTGTAACGCTGTACATACGGGTTAGTATCGCGGCCAACCTCGTCGAGGATTTGCTGCAATTCTTCATCGCTGTAAGCGTAGTAATGCTGCTTCTGGTTTTTACGGATTAAATACAGCGGCGGCTGTGCAATAAACACATGGCCTTCCTTAATCAGGGGCTGCATATAACGGAAGAAGAAGGTCAGCAGCAGCGTACGGATATGCGCACCGTCGACGTCGGCATCTGTCATGATGATAATCTTGCCATAACGTGCCTTTTCCAGATTGAAGTCATCGCCGATACCGCAGCCGAAGGCGGTAATCATATTGCGAATTTCTTCACTGCTCAGCACCTTATCAAGACGTGCTTTTTCAACATTAAGGATTTTACCGCGCAACGGCAAAATAGCCTGGAAATCACTGTTACGTCCCTGCTTGGCACTGCCGCCTGCAGAGTCACCTTCGACCAGATAAATCTCGGTATCCTCAACGTTACGGCTCTTGCAGTCAGCCAGCTTGCCGGGAAGTCCGCCCAAATCCATAGCGTTCTTACGGCGTGTAAGCTCGCGCGCCTTGCGTGCTGCCAGACGGGCGCGTGCAGCAATAATAGCTTTTTCCACCAGCTTTTTGGCAACCTGCGGATTTTCCTCCATAAACTCGGCCAGAGTATCGCCGACCAGGTTATCAACGATAGGCATAACCTCGCTGTTGCCCAGCTTAATCTTCGTCTGGCTTTCAAACTGCGGGTTCTGCACCTTCAGGCTCAGAACTGCAGTTAAGCCTTCACGTACATCATCACCGCTCAACGCATCCTCATTTTCCTTGAGCATATTGGTTTTACGCGCATAAGCGTTAATTGTGCGTGTCAACGCCTTACGGAAGCCGCTGAGATGAGTACCGCCTTCCTCGGTATTGATGTTGTTGACATAGGTGAAAATGTTCTCGCTGTAGGTATCGCAGTATTGCATTGCAACCTCAACGATAACAGCGTTCTTTTCACCCTCCAGATAAATCGGCTTCGGATTGATTTTATCCTTATCCTTATCCATAAATTCAACGTATTCGATAATACCGCCGGCGAAATGGAAGGTTTCACTCTTATCCTCGGCACGCTCATCGGTCAGGGAAATGGTGATACCCTTATTCAAAAAGGCCAGCTCGCGAATACGCAGACGCAGAGTATCATAGCTGTATTCCATTTCTGTAAAAATGGTTGCATCCGGTTTGAAATGTACTGTAGTACCGGTAGTTTCGCAATCGCCCTTTTCGTAAAGCTTTTTCGAGGTTTTGCCCTTAGCAAACTCAATGCCGTAGCATTTGCCGCCGCGGCGCACCTCAACCTCCATGTGCTCACTCAAAGCGTTAACGCAGGTAACACCGACACCATGCAGACCGCCGGAAACCTTATAGCCGCCGTCACCGAACTTACCGCCTGCATGCAGCACTGTCATGATAACCTCAACAGCAGGCTTCTTTTCCTTTTTCATCATATCCACGGGAATGCCACGGCCGTTATCGATAACCGTAATGCTGTTATCCTTATGGATAATTACCTTGATATCACTGCAGTAGCCGGCCAAAGCCTCGTCAATACTGTTGTCCACAACCTCATACACCAGATGGTGCAGACCGCGGGAGGACGTACTGCCGATATACATAGCAGGTCTTTTGCGTACAGCCTCCAGGCCCTCTAAAACGTGAATCTGTTCCGCGTTATAGTTCCCCTTGACCGCTGTAGCTTCTTCAATATCAATATCCTGGGTCATATTTACCTCCGTTTTAAAATTTCTAAATTAGTATAGGCAGCGCCGTCCAGAAAACCTGTTTCAGCGCGTTTTTTCAAAGTCACCGAAGAAATCGAGGACAAATACATCGTATCATTGGTCAGAACGCAGCTGTAATAGCCTTCGCCACCAGAAGCATCGACAACCTTATAGCGGGAGCCGTACTTCTTGACGAAATCGTCATAAACCACTGACTGAGGGTGATTCAAATTAAAAATAGCGATTATTTCACTGTTTTTTACCATGTAATCTACTCCCAAATGCAGATACACCCTGATCCCTCCTTAAATAAGTCAAAGCATTTTCATACAGTGCAAGGGTAATATCCTCAGGCTGCTTTTCCAGCAGAAACATTACCGCCAGCAGGCTTTCCTTTTTATCGGCAAAGCCGCAGCGCACCCGTTCAAAATAGTAGCTTTGTAAGTTTTCCTTTACAGCCGTAAATAATATTTTATCACATTTATAGTAGGCCAGACAATCTTCATACTTCAGCCAGGGCTGAATCCGCAGCAGCTCCGCCAGCTTGCTGCGCAGCTCCTCGCGCTGCTCGCGCTCGCAGACGCTGCACATATCCAGGCCCTTGCGCATTTTGGCACCGCATACGGGGCATTTGGTATATTCCGCAGGCGGGGCAGGCGGCTCGGCCTGCTTTTCCTTTTGCTGCTGCTTTCTGAAAAAGCTACCGGTATGAAAATAAACCTTTTTAATCAGCACGCGTCCCAGCAAAAAGGAGTTGATTTTTTGCAGAAACAGCTGCTGCATCATATACAGCTCGTTGGCCAGCATACTGTTGGCCGTGCGCACATAAAGCTCGCTGCCGCTGATTTTTTCGATAGCACAGCTGCGCGCCAGATTTTCGCCCACAATCTCCGCCCATCTGCTTTCCAGATAATGCTGCAGATAGGCCAGCTTGATTTCCGGCGAAATATAAGCCTTTTTATAGGTACGGCGCGGATCAAACAGACGACGGATAACCTCCTCCGCAGCCTCTAAATTCTCAGCATACATAATCAGGCCTCGCTTATACTGCCACCGGAAATTTTAAAGTAAGCATTGCCGGCGAGCTCCGGTATCAGCTCGCGGTCATTTACTGTAATAAATGTCTGCACTCTGCCGTCAATAAACAGCAGCAGCTGAGCGCGGCGGCTGTTATCAAGCTCGCTCATAACATCATCCAAAAGCAGGACGGGAAATTCGCCCAGCTCATTTTTGACATACTGCAGCTGTGACAGCTTCAGTGCCAGAGCACCACTGCGCTGCTGCCCCTGTGAGCCGAAGGCCCGCAAGGAAAGACCGTTGAGCAATAGCTGCAAATCGTCGCGGTGGGGACCGATACCCGTATTGCCGCGCAGGATATCAAGGCGCTGACGCTCCGACAGCTGTTCACGGTAAAAATCCTCTGCTGCCTCCGCGGCAGACTGCGGATAGAGCAGAGTGCTGTTGTTGGCCTTCTGCTCATAGCGCACCTGCAGCATTTCGCTGCCCTTGGTAATGGACGAATAAATCTCTCCGGCAATAGCCTGCAGCTTGCCCAACGCCGCCAAACGTCTGCGTACAATAGCTGCCGCCAGACGGATGAACTCCTCGTTCCAGGGCTGCAGTATATCAGGACTGCCACCGTTATCGCGCAGCTCCTTCAAAAGGCGGTTGCGCTGCTGCAAAACACGGTTATACTTCAGCAGCAAATCGTAGTAGACAGGATCTGTCTGGGCAATCTGCATATCAAAGAAGCGGCGCCGCAATGCAGGCTCACCCTTGACCAGCTGCAGGTCCTCCGGCGAAAACATCACCGCATTCAGGGCACCGTAATGCTCCTTGGGACGCACGCGCGCACCGTCAAGCAGTATTTCCTTCTGCCAGCGTTCATGCTGACGGTACTTTTTTATTTTTACCTCATGGCTGCCGCTGAAGCTGGCGTATTCCACGCCTACGGCCATAGCATCGGCACCCATTTTCAGCATTTCCTCTTCGGCTGAGGTACGGTGCGACATGCCGAAGGCACTGTAAAAAATAGCCTCTAGCAGATTAGTCTTTCCTTGGGCGTTCTGCCCGTAAAAAACATTAATCATAGATGAAAGCTGCAGTTTGCAGCTTTCATAGTTGCGGAAATTAACCGCATAAAGACTGTTGATCTTCATTAAGCTTCTTTGGCAACGGTCAGCTCTATCTGGTCATCAATATTTACTACATCGCCGGGATGTACTTTTTTACGTTTTTCCGTTACCAGCTGGCCGTTCAGGCGGACAACGCCATCTTCAACCATCAGAAATGCCTGGCCTCCGGTATCTGCAACACCGGAAAACTTCAGCAGCTTATCCATAGTAATAAATTCTGTTGTGATTTCTACAGTTTCTTTTTGCATAATGCCGCTCCTTAGAAAACAACACGTACCGGTGTTACGATGTAGGTGTAATCCGGTTCATCGGCACAGGTAACGCATACCGGGCTGAGAGAGGTATTCATGGACAAAACAGCTTCCTCTGCTTCCAGGTTCTTCAGGATATCCAGAATATATTTGGCGTTAAAGGCAACATTCAGCGGGTCACCGACAGTCTGGCAGGAAACAACCTCTAGGCCGGTACCGACATCCGGGCTGCTGCTGGTAATAGTAATTTCATCGGCAGCTACGCTCATTTTGATGATGCTGTAATCACCGTCGGTAGAGAAGAGAGCTACACGCTCAACAGCGCCGGCAAGCTCTTTGATGTTTACCTTGCTGGTCAGAGCGAATTTCGGCGGAATAACACGGCGATAATCAGGGAACTGACCTTCAATCAGACGGGAAACAATAACTATATTATCGATAACAACCATAATCTGGTTATTGAGCAGGGAAATAAGTACCTGCTGCGGTACTTCACCTGTCAGGTTACGGGAAATTTCGCCCAGAACCTTGGACGGGATAATCATGCTGAGCTCTTCATTTCCCTCATAGGGCAGAGATTTGATAGCCAGACGATGGGTATTGGTGCCGACGAAGGTAATTTTGCCGTCTTTAGCTTCTACCAGAATACCGGTGAACAGAGGTCTTGCTTCATCGGTAGAGCAGGAGAAGATAGTCTTTTTAATCAGCTCTTTAATCATGCTGTCATCAAGAGCAATGGTTCTGTCTGCATCAAAGGTGGGAAATTTAGGATAATCGTCTTCATTCATTAAGAAGAGCTGATATTCGGATTTTCCGGAGCTTACCTTGATAGAGTGCTTTTCTTCATTTTTGCTGATGGTCAGGCTTTCAGCAGGCAATTTACGGATAAGGTCTGCAAAATGCTTTGCAGAAACAACTATTTCCCCCGGTTCGCTGATTTCTGCATCAATGGTGCAGGAAATAGCCATGTTTAAATCCATAGCCTGTATTTCCAGCTTGTTATCTGCTGCAATAACATGGATACCGGAAAAGATAGGTGTGCTTGGCTTGGAAATAATTGCTCTTTGAACTGTCTGAATTGCTTTATTTAAGCTGTTGGTATTACAGGAAATTATCATTTGTTCACAGTCCTCCTTGGTTTTTTAATACTGTTATAATATATAAAAAGTAGTCGACGTAGTAGTAGGGCCTGTTAGTTGTGGGGAAAAGTGCTTTGAGCTTAGCTGTGATGCATTATTTCCCATGTATATAAGGCTGTTGATAACCGGGAAATAATATACACATAATCTACAGGCTGAAATTTTATCAACTTATGCCTAAAAGTTATACACAGCTTGATGGTGAGTTATCAACAGTTTTTGTGGATAACTTTTTAACTGTTATTGCCGCAGGATTTCGATGATTTCCTGCAGCTCGTTTTGGAAGGCGAGGTTACTGTTTTTGAAGTTACTTATTTTTTCGTAAGCATGGATAACGGTCGTGTGGTCACGTCCTCCGAAGAGCTCGCCGATACGCGGATAGGATAAATCTGCCAGCTCACGGCAAAGATACATAGCTACCTGACGCGGGAAGGCAATGTTCTGGGTACGCTTTTTGTTGAACAGCTCGTCCTGCTTAACATTGTAGTGATCGGCGACAACCTTGATGATGCCTTCGTAGGTGATGGTTCTTGTTTTGATATCGTTGCCCATGTCGGAAAGAACCTTCTGTGCGGTTTCTACGGTAATGGGCATGTGCATGAGGGAGGTGTATGCTACTATTTTATTGTAGGCGCCCTCAATTTCACGGATGTTGGTGGCGATATTGGTGGCCAGCAGGGTGATGACCTCGGTCGGCAGGACGATATTGTCCGATGCGGCCTTGGTACGCAGGATAGCCATACGTGTTTCCAAATCCGGAGTCTGGATATCTGCTGTGAGGCCCTGATCAAAACGGGAACGCAGGCGGTCCTCTAAGGTTTCGATTTCGCGCGGAGGACGGTCACTGGAGATGATGATCTGTTTATCGGCATCCTTCAGTGCATTAAATGTATGGAAGAATTCTACCTGCGTCTGCTCCTTGCCCTTTAGAAACTGGATATCGTCTATAATCAGGCAGTCGATATTGCGGTATTTCTGGCGGAAGGCCTCAGTAGTTTTGTTCTGGATGGAATTGATGATTTCGTTGGTGAATTTTTCACTGGAGGTGTAGAGTACCTTCATGCTGGGGTTGTTCTGCTTAATGCGGTTGCCGATAGCGTGCATTAAGTGTGTTTTGCCCAGACCAACGCCGCCGTACAGGAAAAGCGGGTTGTAGGCATGCGCCGGGTCATTGGCTACTGCCTGCGCTGCCGCATGGGCGAAGCGGTTGGAGTTGCCGATAACGAAGGTTTCAAAAACGTATTTGGGGTTCAGGTTGCTTTCATCGGGCTGCTGCACGGAGGTATTTTCATTAAACAGCGGCTGCTGTTCGCGCTTGGCAGGTACAGCCGGCATTTCTTCAGCTGCTTCCGATCCGCTGTTGCCGTTGTCCATGGTTTCGATGATGAGCTTGATATTTTTGCTCATAATGCCGGCCAGGACACCCTCGATAACCTGAGCGTAGTTTTCCTCCAGCATTGTTTTAAAGAAGTCGTTTTTGACAGCTACTTTATAGTAGGTATCTGTCACCTCTAACGGCATAATCGGCTTAATCCAGACATTAAAGACTTTTTCATTAAAGGATTCCTTTAATTTGTCCTTACATCTGACCCAGATTTCCGCTAAATCATAGGAATTCATATAGATACATCCTTTCTCGCTGATTTTAGAAAAATAAAAACGACAGCCTGCATTGCCCGCGGAAGGGCGGTGTAAGCGCCGGTTTAAGTGAAGCTAGATATACACATATATTTTATCAGACTGTGGATAACTTCGCAAATTTTCAAGAAAAATTTCTGAGATGGCAGAAAAATGGCTGTTTTTACTTGACGAAGTTTTTATTTTCCCATATAATAAGTTAGTAATACCTTGCGTGGTGCAGTACGTGCTGATGAAGGCGCATTGTTACTGCGTTGGTAGAGCAAATAACAGCTATCAATATTCACATAAATTAGAAATTGATAAAATTTTGCGGTGGATAAGGAGGGAATACTGAATGAAGCGTACTTTTCAACCTAACAATCTCAGAAGAAAAAGAACTCATGGTTTCAGAGAAAGAATGAAAACTTTGGGCGGTCGTCAAGTTCTCAAAAGAAGACGTGCTAGAGGCAGAAAGAAATTGTCTGCATAACATTATAAAATAGGCCGCGCAAGTGGCCTATTTTTTCCATGCGGGCAGGTGTGCATTTGATGCAAAAGAAAAAGTTTACTTTAAAAAAATTAAATCGACTTAAATCGAAGAAAAGCTTTCAGATTGTCTATGTAAAGGGACGCACTGTTGTCGATGCTATGTCGGTTTTTTATATTCTCCCGGATCAGGGCGAAGATATAAAAATCGGTCTGGCGGTAGGCAAGAAGCTGGGCTGTGCTGTGGTGCGCAACCGTGTTAAGCGTCTGATGCGTGAAGTATTCCGCATGCATAAGGCAGAACTCAAAAAGGGTTACCATATAGTCTGGGTAGCTCGCAAGAAGCTGACAAAGGCTGATTACAAGACTTTTGAGCGTGTATTTTTAAGACTGGCAAAAAGAGCAGCTCTGCTGCAGTAATAAGGATAGAAGGCTATGAGCAGGTTACTGATTTTGTGTATAAGATTCTATCAGATTTTTATATCACCGCTGAAACCGCCGACCTGCAGGTTTTATCCTACATGTTCAGCGTATGCTATTGAAGCGATTCAGAAGAAGGGTCCTGTAAAGGGAACGTGGCTGGCGATTAAGCGTATCGCCAAATGTCATCCTTTTCATCCGGGCGGTTATGACCCTGTGCCATAAGCATACTATTAAGCTATAACACTTTGTTTTTTAAGGAGTGATATCTTGGATTTTCTCGCTAATATCGTACAACAGGTGTTAACTGTGCTCTACAATTTTACTGAGAGCGTCGGTATACCGAACCTTGGCCTGGCTATTGTGTTAATGACCATTATCATTAAGCTGATTATGTATCCGCTGACTCAGAAGCAGATTCAGTCAACTAAGGCTATGATGGAAATTCAGCCGAAGATGAAGGCTTTACAGGAAAAATATAAGGATGATAAACAGCGCCTGAATATGGAGCTGGCTAATTTATATAAGAGCGAAGGCGTTAATCCGCTGGCAGGCTGTCTGCCGCTGCTCATCCAGATGCCGATTATGATTGGTATTTTCTACGGTATCCGTGATTACAACTATGCAGCACATCCGGAAATCGTTACCAGCTTTTTGTGGCTGGCTGACATTTCCAAGGCAGACCCGACCTATGTTCTGCCGGTGCTTTCCGCATTAACTACTTTTATTCAGACCAAGCAGACTATGCCGACAAACGGCGGCGGTGCACAGAACAAGATGATGATGTACTTCATGCCTCTGTTCATCGGTTATATCAGCTTGACCTTCCCGGCAGGTCTGGTACTGTACTGGGTTGTTATGAATATTATGCAGATTGCACAGCAGTCTATTATGAACAGAGCTGCTGCTAAATAAGCGTGTAAGCGTATAGGAGTTGGTAAAGATGGCTTTTGTTGAGAAGACCGGTAAGAGCGTGGACGAAGCTGTTGCAGCAGCTTTGGCAGAACTGAATGTTACTGCCGACCAGGCTGTTGTTGAAGTATTAGAGGAAGCAAAAAAGGGCTTTTTAGGCTTTGGCCGTAAGGATGCCCGTGTACGCGTAAGCGTTAAACCTGCAGAAGCAGAGGCAGAAAAAACTGCCGAAGCTGCACCCGCTGCTGAAAAAACCGTCAGCGAGGCTGCTGCCGACGCTGTAGCTGCAGTAAAGGTGGCTGCAACCGTAGCTGCCGGTGCTCTGGCTAAAAAAGCAGATGCTGTGAAGGCCGATGCAGCTGTAGCTGCCGAGGATTTCAAGAAGAAGGCTGCAGATGCTAAGGATGATGCAGTTGATGATGCTATCGCAGCGCTGAATGCTTTAAAGAGCGAGCGTCGCGAACGTCAGAACCGCGAACCGCGTAAATACAATGTAAGTGATGAGGCAGTTGCTGCTGCTAAAGAATTTTTGCAGAAAATCTTCAATGCTATGCATATTGAGGTTGCTATGGAAAAATTCATCAACAAAAATGACGGCAGCGTTACCTTCCGCCTGCATGGTGATGATATGGGTATTTTAATCGGCAAGCATGGACAGACCTTAGACAGCTTGCAATACCTGACCAATCTTGTTGCTAACAAGAATAGCAACGAGCGTGTGCGTGTAATCATTGACGTTGAGGATTACCGCGACCGCCGTATCGAAACTCTTAACCGTCTGGCAGCACGTCTGGCAGATAAGGTTAAACGTACCGGTGAGCGCGTAGCCCTGGAGCCTATGAATCCGCACGAACGCAAGATTATCCATATGGCATTACAGGGTGACCGTCGTGTTACTACCCTGAGCGAGGGCGATGAGCCTTATCGTCATGTGGTTATTGAGCTGAAAAAATAAAATACAAAGCAAGGCTGTCGCGTTAAGTTAATCAGAGGCTTATTTGCGGCAGCCTTTTTTCCGTACTGAGCTTTTTTATGCAGTACAGATAAAAGAAGGAGGGTCATATGGCTGAGGATACGATTAGTGCTGTTACTACGGCTCTTGGCGAAGGTGCTGTAGGTATTGTGCGTATTAGCGGACCTGAGGCGCTGGCGGTGGGTGAGACCTTGTTTAAGGCGGCTTCCGGCAAGGCGCTTGGTGCATATCCTGTGAATACGCTTGCTTATGGCCATGTTTATGATACGGACGGCAGCCTTGTAGATGAGGTGCTGGCGGTGTATATGCGTGCTCCCCGTTCCTATACGGAGGAGGATGTGGTTGAAATCCAGTGTCACGGCGGTGTGCAGCCGCTGCAGAAGATTCTGCAGCTTACTTTTGCTGCCGGTGCGCGTCCGGCGGAGGCCGGCGAGTTTACGAAGCGTGCGTTTTTGAACGGCAGGATTGATCTGACGCAGGCTGAGGCGGTTATGGATATTATCCGTTCGCGCAGTGAGGCGAGCCTGAAGCTGGCTGCACGTCAGCAGCAGGGACAGCTTGCAGGCGAGCTGCGCACTTTGCGTAAGCAGCTGGTGGATATTGTTGTTAATCTGGAGGCTGTGATTGATTATCCGGAAGAGGATATCGAGGATGTTACCTATGGTATGGTGCAGGAGAGCCTGAGCACTGTCTGCAGCGGGATTGAGCATCTGCTGGCGCATGCGCATACGGGCAAGATTTTGCGCGAGGGCCTGCGTACAGCTATTGTTGGCCGTCCGAACGTTGGCAAGTCGAGCTTACTGAACGCGTTGCTGCGGGAGGAGCGTGCGATTGTTTCGCAGTATGCCGGTACGACGCGTGACGTTATTGAGGAGCAGCTGCTGCTTGACGGTGTGCCGTTGGTGCTGGCTGATACGGCGGGTATTCGTGCTACCGAGGATTTTGTGGAGAAAATCGGCGTGGAGAAGAGCCGCCAGCTGTTGGCGGATTCGGAGCTGGTTATCTGTGTGATTGACGGCAGCGAGGGACTGACGGCTGAGGATGAGGCGATTTTAGAGGCTGCTGCCGGCAAGCCTTGTGTGGTGATTGTGAATAAGAGCGATTTGCCGCAGCAGGTTGACTTGGCGCAGCTGCGTGAGCGTTTTGGTGCTGATAAGGTGATGACGCTTTCTGCGAAGACGCTTGTTGGTATTGAGGCGTTTACTGCCTGGCTGAAGAGCTATGTTTACGGCAGCAAGGGTACGCTGGAGGACGGTGCGTATATTCAGAATGCGCGTCAGGAGCGTTTGCTGCGTGAGGCGCTGGCAGGCCTGCAGGATGCAGAGGCTGCGGCGCAGGATTATTTGCCTTATGACTGCATTGTGATTGATGTGCGCTCGGCGATTGACCTGTTAGGGGAGATTACGGGTGATACAGTGCAAGATGAGATTATCAATGAGATTTTTGAGAGGTTCTGTATTGGTAAATAGAGTTGTGCGACGCAATTAAATATCGTTCCAGTCAGCAGCAATTTTCCCGTGCCCAAAGGGCACAACGCAAATTTCGTGTGGAACCAGGACGAAGCTTCGGTAAAATTTGACAGACGGTAACAGAAAGTTACGTACCCTTGCTTCTATGGTTCCAGACACTTATTTGCTAAAATTGCTATTCCTTACACGATATATTAATTGCATAAGCTAGTGTCAACTACGAACTTTTATATGCTCCCTGCGTCGCAAAGCGACATTAGCACGACTAGCAGTTTTTCGCGGCGCATAGCTTGCGACAAACTGAGTCTTAGCGTCAAGGGAGCTGGCATCGCCGTAGGCGATGACTGAGGGTTGTGCACTGCGATATATAAATTGCTTGTTAAGGATTTCAGCTAAGCTGTTGGTTTTCTGCTAATTTTCTGGTTATATCCCTGGTAAAAGGGTGATAGCCGGTACATATATTTTTAAGAGGTCTATTAAGATGAGTTATATTACAGATACATTTGATGTAATTGTGGTTGGCGCCGGCCACGCAGGTGTGGAGGCGGCGCTGGCTGCTGCCCGCCTGGGCGGCAAGACGCTGCTGGCGACGCTGTCGCTGGATAATGTGGCGCTGATGCCGTGCAATCCGTCTATCGGCGGTCCGGCAAAGGGCCATCTGGTGCGTGAGCTGGATGCTTTAGGCGGCCAGATGGGTATCAGTGCGGATTTGGCGTGTATCCAGATGCGTCTATTGAATACCGGTAAGGGCTATGCCGTGCATGCTCTGCGCGGTCAGGAGGATAAGCCTTTTTATCATACGCTGATGAAAAAGATTGTCGAGAATCAGGAGAACCTGGAGCTGAAGCAGCTGATGATTGATAAGCTGCTGGTGGAAAACGGTGCGGTTGTTGGCGTAGAGGCCGAAACCGGCGAGGTTTTCGAGGCGAAGTGCGTTATTCTGGCCACCGGTACTTATCTGCGCGGCCGTATTGTTTATGGCCAGGTTAATTATGAATGTGGTCCGAACGGTCTGCGCAGTGCGCAGAAGCTGTCTGCTTCGCTGCTGGAGAACGGCGTGGAGCTGATGCGCTTTAAGACCGGTACGCCGGCGCGTATTGATGCCCGCAGTCTTGATTACAGCAAGATGGAGCCGCAGTACGGCGATGAGGAGGTGCGCAACTTCTCCTTTATCAGCGATATCAAAACACGTGAGCAGGTTCCTTGCTATCTGACTTATACGAATGAGGCTACACATAAAATTATCCGAGATAATCTGCATTTATCCGGTATGTATAACGGTATGATTGAGGGTGTCGGCCCGCGTTATTGCCCGTCTATCGAATCTAAGATTGTGCGCTTTGCCAATAAGGAGCGTCATCAGCTGTTTATCGAGCCGGAGGGACGCAGTACCAATGAAATGTACGTACAAGGCATGAGTTCTTCTTTGCCGGCGCACATTCAGCTGCAGTTTATGCAGACGATTCCCGGACTGGAGCACTGCAAGATGATGCGTGCGGGCTATGCTATAGATTACGATTGCCTTGATCCGCTGCAGCTGCGTCCATCGCTGGAGCATAAGGCTATCAGCGGCTTGTTCAGTGCCGGTCAGTCCAACGGTACCAGCGGCTACGAGGAGGCTGCTGCCCAAGGTCTGATGGCAGGTATCAACGCAATGATGAAGATTAACGGACGCGAGCCGTTGGTATTGCGCCGTGATGAGGCGTATATCGGCGTGCTGATTGATGACCTTGTTACCAAGGGTACCTCCGAGCCTTACAGAATGATGACCTCGCGTGCGGAATACCGTTTGCTGCTGCGTCAGGATAATGCTGATTTGCGTTTGACGGAAAAGGGCAGAGCTATTGGTTTGGTTGATGATAAGCGCTACGGCATTTTCACTGAAAAGCGCACCGCATTGGAGCGCACGGTGAGCGAGCTGGGCAAGCATAATATTTCTCCTAGTGCGGAAAACAATGCGAAGCTAGAGGCTATGGGTACGGCGCCGCTGCGCAGCGGTAGCAGTCTTTTGGATTTGCTGCGCCGCAAGGAGGTTACCTACAGCAAGCTGCAGCAGGCCTTTGACCTGCCGGAGCTGGCACCGCAGGTAGCGGAGCAGGCAGAGATTTTTGCCAAGTATGAGGGCTATATTACCAAGCAACGTCAGGAGGTTGAGCGCTTTATGAAGCTGGAAAACAAGCGCCTGCCTGATGATATAGATTATCATGCAATTAAAGAGCTTTCCAGCGAGGCCGCTGAAAAGCTGGACAAGGTGCGTCCGGCGAATATCGGTCAGGCATCGCGTATCAGCGGTGTGTCGCCGGCTGATATCAGCGTGCTGATGATTGCGTTGGAGCTGAAGCGCCGAAAGGAGCAGGAAGAATGACCTTTGCAGAAATTTTAGCCGAAAAGGGTGCGGAGGCCGGTTTGAGCTTTACGCCGCTGCAGCTGGAGCAGTTCAGCCGGTATTACGAGCTGCTGGTGGAAACAAATAAGGTGATGAACCTTACCGCTATTACCGAGCCGGAGGAGGTTGCCGTAAAGCATATGGTAGACAGCCTGTTGGCCTATGAGGCGGAGATGGGCGGCAAAACTTTGGCAGACGTGGGCACGGGCGCCGGCTTTCCCGGTGTGCCGCTGAAAATCTATTGCCCCGAGCTGAAGGTAACTTTGATTGATTCCCTGGGTAAGCGCCTGCGCTTTTTGCAGCAGGTGATTGAGGAGCTGGGGCTGAAGGGCATCCGCTGCGAGCATTTGCGTGCAGAGGATGCGGGCCGTGATAAAAAGCACCGCGAAAAATATGACTATGTAACGGCACGCGCTGTGGCACGTTTGAGCGTGCTGAGCGAATATTGCCTGCCGCTGGCCAAGAAGGGCGGTCAGTTTATCGCTTTGAAAGGCAGCAAGTTTGCTGAGGAAATTACTGAGGGTGAGGCCGCGGTAAAAATCCTCGGCGGCAAAATTCTCAGTGCGGAGCCTGTAAAATTACCCGGTCTGGATGATGGACGTGCTATAATAAAGATAGCAAAAATCAAAAGCACACCGGCGCAATACCCGCGTAAGGCTGGTACGCCGGAAAAACAGCCCTTAGGCGCTAAATAGGGGGAAAACATATGTTAGTAGATGATGGATTTTCGGTATTGGATACAGATTGCGGTATTATCGGCGAGCGTAAGGCCGTTAATGAGGTTAAGGTAGTCAAGGTTCCCATCGGGCAGATTTTCCCCAACCCTTATCAGCCGCGCAAAAGCTTTGACGAGGCAGCCTTAGAAGAGCTGTCTGCTTCCATCGCCCAATACGGCGTGCTGCAGCCTCTTTTGGTATCGCCGACGGAGGACGGACGTTATCTGCTGATTGCCGGCGAGCGCCGTCTGCGTGCTTCCCGTATGGCTAAGCTGACGGAGGTACCGGTTATTATCAGCGATTATACTACGCAGCAGATTGCAGAGATTGCGCTGATTGAAAACCTGCAGCGTGAGGACCTGCATTTTCTGGAGGAGGCCGAAGGCTACGAACAGCTGATGGAGCAGTTCCATCTGACGCAAGAGGCTATGGCTGCGCGCGTAGGCAAGAAGCAGTCTACTATCGCCAACAAGCTGCGTTTGCTGCGCCTGTCGCCTGCTGTACGCAAGGTGCTGGTGGATGCCGGTCTGAGCGAGCGTCATGCGCGCGCACTGCTGAAGCTTGATGATGATGCCAAGCGTCTGGAGGTGCTGGAGGTTGTTGTTGCCAAGAATTACAGCGTGCGCCAGACCGAGGAATATATCAATAAGCTGTTGGAGGACAACCAGCAGGAAAAACGCCGCCGTATGGTGATTGTCAACGATGTCCGCATTTACCTGAACAGTATTAAGCAGGTTGTCAACGCTATTAAGGATGTCGGTATTCCGGTTAACATGGAGCAGACGGTGGAGGGCGATGAGGTCATCGTCAGCGTCCGCATCAAGAACCAGAAGAAGCCGAAGGGCGGCAACAGCAAGCCATTGTTCTGAAAATGATAAGGCAGGAAGCTTCCTGCAGCAACGATAAAAGCAGAGAGCTGTGTTTCACGTGAAACACGGCTCTCTGCTTTTTTTGTACAAGGAGGTGGCTTATTATGCTCCGGCTATAGCCGGATTTTTACCAGAATTTAAGCATCTGGAAAAGACTCTTTTTGAAGCCCTTCTCCGGCGGAATTACCTCGTGTAGGAATTTTGGCTTAACATAGCGTACAATCATCGGCGGTGTGCGCATAGTAGTTTCGGCAAAGCGCGGCAGCTTGCTGCTGGCAGGCAGTTGGATGCTGCGCGTCTTGTCCTTGCTGTTGACGAAGCGGGCGCTGGCAGCGCCGGTCTGGCCGTTGACTACGATAACGAAGCGCTCGCCGGCGCTGTTGTCGGTATAGTCAACATAATAAATCGGCAGCATGATGTCAGCTGAATGCTTGCGGAGATTGCGTGCCCATTTTTCAATCTTAACATTTTGTAAGCCGTAATTTTCGCAGAGCCTGTTACAAAGTTGCTCATTAATCATGCGGTCAAGATATTTTTGCACCGGGAAGAGGTTACTGCGGGTGGTGATATGTACATCACCCTCCAAAAATACAGGGTCGAAGGGGGCGAATTCATCAAAGTTCCAGGGAGCAACCATATCGACGGCGTTTTCGTCAAAGACGTAAGTTTGCGGATATACCCAGTTTAAAACCTCCTGATAAATTTCGCAGTCACCCTTGTTGGTGGAGATTTGCGCCTTGACGCGCAGGTCTGCCAGCGTGTAGGGAGTATAGAAGGCGGTAAATTTTTCCTTAATGGCCTTTTCCGCACCCTTGAAGGACATAGGCTCGCGCTTCATCAGCAGCTGTGCTCTGCCAAAGGCCTGCTCCTTAGTGAGCTTGAAGGGCAGGGCGATGGAGGGGTAGCTGCGGGAGCCCGCGCCAATGAGCTGGTCCTTGTTGTAGCCGCCGGCCTTCAGCTCCTCCTGCGTCAGACGGTGACCGCAGTATTCGCAGGTAAAAATAGTCTGCGTGGATTCACCAGTAACATCGGCACCGCAGAGCGGGCAGGGCAGCTTGATGGTGTGGCTTTTTTCGTAAACCTTGGTGCTGAGGGCGCTGAAAACGCCCAGCTTATCTTCGATGCTTTGGGTGTTGTTTTTGAGCATCTCCGGCAAGGGCTCCATGAAGTATACGTGTCCCAGCTTCACCAGTCCGTTGACAACTTCTACAGGCTTATGGCGGTATTTGATTTCGCTATCAAGAATATTTTCACTGTTCGGCCAAGGCTCCTTGTTGCCGCAGAAGGAGCAGATGAAGCTGGTGCTGGCAGCATCGGAATACATGGTGCCGCCGCATTTTTCGCATTGTATAGCACAACATTCGTCGTTTTCTTTAAACATAGGAACATCTCCCTTCCTTATCTTGCCTTCATTATAGCGCAAAAAGAGTGTCAGCGCCCCACCCGAAAGGGGAATTTTGGGTAGGATGGGGTTGGTTTTATTTTAAAAGATGATAAAATATCGTAGCAATAGCAAAATTCAGCTGAATTTTAGAGATAAACACAAAAATTGTGCGGCGTTTTACGACCGCACAATTTTTTGTCTGTTTATGTTGCTTTAGCCCGTGGAGCGCTATCGAGTTTCTTTTCAAAGAAATGAGATAGTGCTTCACACAGAACCACCCGCTATGCGGGTGCGCATTGATTGTTATACAAAAATACGTCATTCCGATATACAATAGTAAGTGTTCAAGTCACTATTGCAAAGAAAGGAATGACGTATTAATGGCAAATAAAACTAACGAATTATCGCATTCAAAGTGGGTATGCAAATATCATATAGTCTTTACACCTAAGTATAGACGAAAAATCATTTATAATCAATACCGTGAGGATTTAATAGAAATTTTTAAACGGTTATGTTCGTACAAGGGTGTAGAAATTATCGAAGGTCATATGATGCCTGATCATGTGCATATGCTACTTAGTATTCCGCCTAAAATTGCAGTATCGACATTTATAGGCTATCTTAAAGGAAAGTCAGCGCTTCAAATGTTTGATAAACACGCAAATTTAAAGTATAAGTTTGGCAATAGACATTTTTGGGCAGAAGGGTACTACGCATCTACAGTAGGTCTAAATGAAGCCACCGTAAAGAAATATATTGCGGAACAAGAAAAGCACGATATAGCTTTAGACAAGTTAAGTGTAAAAGAGTACGAAGACCCTTTTAAGGGTAACTAGTATTCAAAACGCCCCTGACAGGGGCAGCGAAAGAGAAAAGTGCAATGTGGCTTGAACAAAGTGAAAGCCAGCGTCTTGAGGCGCTGGCTAGTATTAAGGGCTTATAGCCCGTCGTCAAACCACCCGTTTGACGGGTGGTCATGATTTTGCTCTTTTTACTTCAACGTTTCTACAACGCTCTGCAGCTTTTCCTGCCAGTCGGCGCAATAATCCGCACCGCCCTGCGCGCAGTCGCTCTTGCCGCCGCCACGGCCGCCAAAGGCTTCGTTGAGCAGCTTAATAACACTACGGCAATCGCCTGCAGTATCAGCCCCCAAAGCAACTGCGTAGCTGATGCGCTCAGGCTGCACTGCTACCAAAAGGCTCAGCGTGTTTTTCAAGGCAGTAACCTTCGGCAGAAAGGCTTTGATATCCTTGGCATCGTGACCTTCCATAGGCAAAGCCAAAACCTTTACTCCATCAGCATTCACCGGTGCAGCAGCATATGTTTCCTGAAGCTTTTCTTCTTCAATCTTCAGCAGCTTGCTCTTGGCAATGTCAAGCTGTGCAAGCAAATCATTTTTCTGCTTATTTACGGCAGCAGGCACCTGCTCAGGCTTTACGGAAAGACTTGCAGCAACGTTTAGTAAAGTGCTGTTCTTGGCGTCCGCATCAAGCAGTGCTCTGCGGCCGCAGACAAACTCTACGCGGCAACCACCCTTATGCTTTTCATGACGGATGACCTTAACACTGCCCAGCATCCCTGTAAATGGTGGATGCGTACCGCAGCAGGTACAGATATCGGCATCCTCAACGGAAACGATACGCAGCGTGCCTGTCAGCTTGCTGTTGAACTTACGCATTTTATCCTTCAGCTTGACAGCCTCTGTGCTGTCCATATAGCTGATATGTACCGGGCGATTCTCCCAGATGATTTCATTCGTATATAATTCTGCCTGCAGCAGCTCCTCGTCCGTCAGCTCCTTATCAAGGTCAATGAAAACATCATCCTCATTCATGTGGAATCCGATATTGTTGGCCTTAAACAGCTTCCAGCAGGCGTAGGACAAAAGATGCTCGCCCAAATGCTGCTGCATTCTGTCCAAACGCACAGGCCAGTCCAGCACAGCCTCCACCTCAGCGCCTACCTCCAACGGCTTGTCGCACTTATGGTAAATATGACCATCCTTTTCGCTTACATGGCTTACGACCGCATCAGCCAGCTTGCCTCTGTCGCTCAGTTGACCGCCGCCCTCCGGGAAGAAAACAGTCTGGTCCAGCTCAACCAGATACTTGCCATCCTTGGGCGTGCAGGCCGTAACCTTCGCCACGCACTGTTTGAGCAAAGAATTATTTTCAAAAAGCTTAATTGTCATTTTTTATTCCCCCTCATGAAATCTATCTGTCTTTAATAACCATTATTGTATCACTAAATTGCTAAAGTGTGTTATAATCAGTTATACAAGTCCAAAAAAATTCTATTGAAGCGAATAAGGAGCAATAAATGTTTCAAAATTTACTTTTTGATTTAGATGGTACCCTGACAAATTCCGCCGAGGGCATAACAAAATGCGTACAATACGCCCTGCGCGCTCAAAATATTGAGGAGCCTGATTTAAAAAAGCTGGAGGTTTTCATCGGCCCGCCCCTGCGCGACAGCTTTATCAAATACTACGGCATGACCAGAGAAGAGGCTGAGGCCGGTGTAGAAAAATATCGTGAACGCTATACCGATATCGGCATCTGGGAAAACAAAGTTTATCCCGGTATCATGGAATTATTGGCTGACCTGCAGAAAGATGGCCGCCGCCTCGGCATGGCTACCGCCAAGCCGGAGGTTTTTGCACTGCGAATTGCCGAACGCTTTGGCTTCAACCCCTATCTGGAAGATATCACCGGCTGCAGCCTGGACGGCAAAACAGACAAGAAAGCTTTAGTAGTTGCTGCCGCTCTGGAAAAATGGCAGCTTACTACACCCGAAGCTAAAAATACTGTAGCACTTATCGGTGACCGCCGCGAAGACGTTCTCGCCGCTCACGCCAACGGCATCGCCTGCATCGGCGCAGGCTTCGGCTTCGGCAGCTACGAGGAACTGTCAGAAGCAGGTGCCGATTACTATGTTGCCGATGTTCCGGCATTAGCACGCTTCCTGCTGAATAAAGAATAAAATTAACTCAACACTTACAGGTGATAAGATTATGCATATTTACGCAATAGGTGACCTGCATTTATCAGGCGAACCGGCAAGCAAGCCCATGGAGGTTTTCGGCGAGCATTGGCGCAACCATAAAGAAAAGGTTGCCGCTAATTGGCAAAACACCGTAACCGCACAGGACACCGTTATTGTCTGCGGTGATATTTCCTGGGCCATGACTTTGGAAGAAGCAGCACAGGATTTAGACTGGTTGGCGCAGCTTCCCGGACGCAAGCTGCTGCTGCGCGGCAACCACGATTACTGGTGGAGCAGCCTGAGCAAAATGCAGCAGCGTTACGGCGCTCATTTTGAATTCCTGCAGAATGACTGCATTATGGTAGAGGATATTGCTGTCTGCGGCACCCGCGGCTGGCTCCTGCCCTCAGCCGAAAGCTTCAGTGACGCCGACAGAAAAATTTACAATCGCGAAGGTATACGCCTGGAGCTTTCCCTGCAGCAGGCGCATAAAATGCAGGCACAGCAGATAATTACGGTCTTTCACTATCCGCCGCTTTTTGCACGCACGGAGCACACCTGCTTTACTAATCTGATGCTGCAGTACGGCGTACAGCACTGTGTCTACGGCCACATTCACGGTGAAAACCACATTCCCGTTTTTGAAGGATTGCGCGAAGGAATCAACTACAAGCTGGTTTCCTGCGATACGCAAGGCTTCCGGCTTTACAAGGTAATATAACAGCGAAACTCCGCTTAGAAACAGACAGGCTCCCCTGAACGAATCGTTCAGGGGAGCTTTTTGTATACAAAAACAAGCCCTCGAATTTCTTCGAGAGCTTGCCATTTACGTTCATTTAATTATTTAGGATAGTTGCTGTTGGAGTTTTCTTTCAGCATAACGTCATGTGCGCCGCCTTCAACCAAGCTGGTTGCGGAAACCAGAGTCAGCTTAGCCTTCTCCTGCAGCTCGCGGATGTTCAGAGCACCACAGTTGCACATGGTGGAACGAACCTTAGCCAAAGTCAGGTTTACGTTATCCTTCAGGCTGCCTGCGTACGGAACGTAGGAGTCAACGCCTTCTTCAAAGGACAGCTTAGCTGCGCCGCCCATGTCATAACGTTGCCAGTTGCGAGCACGGCTGGAGCCTTCACCCCAATATTCCTTCATGTAGGTGCCGTTAATGTTAACCTTATTGGTCGGGCTTTCGTCGAAACGAGCGAAGTAACGGCCCAGCATCATGAAGTCAGCGCCCATAGCCAGAGCCAGAGTCATGTGGTAATCATAAACGATACCACCGTCGGAGCATACAGGAATGTATACGCCGGTTTCTTCGAAGTATTCGTCACGAGCCTTGCAAACGTCAATCAAAGCAGTTGCCTGGCCACGACCGATACCTTTTTGTTCACGGGTAATGCAGATAGAACCGCCGCCGATACCAACTTTAATGAAGTCAGCGCCAGCCTCAGCCAGGAAGCGGAAACCTTCAGCGTCTACTACGTTGCCTGCACCAACCTTAACGCTGTCACCGTAGTGCTCACGGATCCAGTCCAGGGTGATTTTCTGCCATGCGCTGTAGCCTTCGGAGGAGTCAATGCAGAGTACGTCTACGCCTGCATCAATCAATGCGGGAACACGCTCAGCATAGTCGCGGGTGTTGATACCTGCGCCAACGATGTGGCGTTTTTTGCTGTCCAGCAGCTCTAACGGATATTCCTTATGAGTTGCATAGTCTTTACGGAATACCATGTACAGCATACGGCCGTCGTCATCAACGATAGGCAGAGTGTTGAGTTTTTTCTCCCAGATGATATCGTTAGCCTGTTGCAGGGTGGTATCTTTCGGAGCATAAACCATTTTGTCAATCGGAGTCATGAAGTCACGAACCTTAGTATCCATAGACATACGGCTCGGACGATAGTCACGGCTGGTAACAATGCCTTCCAGCTTGCCGTTAGCGGTACCATCGCTGGTAACAGCAACAGTGGAGTGACCGGTGCGTTCCTTCAGTGCCAGGATGTCAGCCAGAGTGCTGTCCGGACGGATATTGGAGTCGCTGCTTACAAAGCCTGCGCGATAGCCTTTAACACGAGCAACCATAGCAGCTTCGTCCTCTACGGATTGAGAACCATAGATGAAAGAAACGCCGCCCTCTTTGGAAAGAGCTACAGCCAGCTTTTCGCCGGAAACAGCCTGCATGATAGCAGAAACCATCGGGATGTTCATAGTAATTGCCGGTTCTTCACCTTTTTTGAATTTAACCAGCGGCGTACGCAGGTCTACATTGGCGGGGATACATTTTTCGGAGGAATAACCGGGAACTAACAGGTACTCACTAAATGTGTGAGCAGGTTCATCATAATAAAAAGCCATTCTTTCATCATCCTTTTCTTAATAATTTTTTGTTTACCACAGCCAAAGCAATTGTTAATCATATAACATAATTAATTGAAAAAATTGCTTTTCTGAGGTCCGAGTAGGTATTTTATCTATTTTACCTCTTTAATGCTCTCCATGCAATATCTTTTCTGCAAAAAGCGCCATTAAAATTAATTTTTTCTACAGCAGTATATGCGCGGTCACGTGCAGCCTTGATATTTGCGTCTACAGCAGTTACACCAAGCACACGTCCGCCGTTGGTAAGAACCTTAGCACCGTCAGCCTTTGTACCTGCGTGGAATACAACAACGTCTTTATCTGCAGCAGCGTCAGCCAGGCCGGTAATTTCCATGCCCTTAGCATAGCTTTCGGGATAACCGCCGGAAGCCATTACTACGCATACAGCAGCCTTGTCGTACCAGCCGAAGCCTACCTGATCCAAAGTACCGGTAGCGCAGGCCAGCATAATTTCAGCCAGGTCGCCGTCAAGCAGAGGCAACACTACCTGAGTTTCGGGGTCACCGAAGCGGCAGTTGAATTCTACAACCTTCACGCTGTCACCCTTGATCATCAGGCCTGCATAGAGGCAACCTTGATAAGGCATTCCTTCTGCTGCCATGGCAGCTATAACGGGCTTCAGAATCAGCTCTGTTGCTTTTAAACGAAGCACGTCGGTCATAACTGGAGCGGGAGCATAGGTGCCCATACCGCCGGTATTAGGACCTTCGTCACCGTCAAATACGCGCTTGTGGTCCTGAGAAGCAATCATCGGCACAATGGTTTTGCCGTCGGTAAATGCCAGGAGAGAAGCCTCCTCGCCTTCCATGTATTCTTCCAGAACGAGGCGTGCGCCTGCATTGCCGAATTTATGGTCAGCCATCATTTCGTCGATAGCGTCAAGTGCTTCCTGCTTAGTCATAGCAACAACAACACCCTTGCCTGCAGCAAGACCGTCAGCCTTAACTACGATAGGCGCGCCCTTTTCTTCAACGTAAGCCTTAGCGGTTTCAATATCCTCGCAAATTTTAAAGAAAGCTGTAGGAATATTGTATTTTGCCATCAGCTCTTTGGAAAATGCCTTGGAGCCTTCCAGCTGCGCTGCAGCTTTGGAAGGACCGAACACCGGCAAACCGCGGCGTTTGCAAACGTCCGCAAGACCTGCAACAAGCGGTGCCTCAGGACCAACAACGGTCAGGTCAATGCTCTTTTCCTCAGCGTAATCTGCTACACCCTCCAGATTTTCAACATCCAGGGCAATGCATTCGCATTTAGGCAGCATTGCCATGCCCGGATTGCCGGGAGCAGCATAAATTTTTTCAACCTTAGGGCTTTGCGCCAGCTTCCACGCCAAAGCGTGTTCGCGGCCGCCGCCACCAATTAATAAAATATTCATGGTTATTTCTCCAGTTGCTTCTTCAGATATTCGCTGATCATTGCATCGTATTCAGCAGTATGAGTGAAGGCTTCCAGTGCCAGCTCCTTACGGGTGCGTGCATCAACGTCGCCTTCTTTAGCGAGCATTTCCATTAAGCCGGCATAACGGCTCGGATAGGTTACGATAACAACGTCCTTGAAGTTTTTAGCGCTGGCACGTACCATTGCCGGACCGCCGATATCAATGTTTTCAATTGCCTCAGCCTCGGTTACGCCGGGTTTGGCAACAGTTTCGCGGAAGGGATAGAGGTTAACTACAACCAGGTCAATCGGGGTGATGTCATGCTCAGCCAAAGCCTTCATATGCTCCGGATTGCTGCGTACAGCCAGGATTGCGCCATGAATTTTCGGATTCAGAGTTTTTACACGGCCATCCATGATTTCCGGGAAGCCGGTTACATCACTTACATAGGTTACAGGAATGCCTGCTTCCTTAATAGCCTTCATGGTGCCACCGGTAGAAATAATTTCTACGCCGTTGTCACTAAGGAATTTTGCCAGCTCTACAATGCCAGTTTTATCACTAACGCTTAATAATGCTCTTTTAATTTTCATGCTTTAACCTTTACCTTTCTGCCTTCGATTGTCAGCTTTCCTTCTGCCCAAAGCTTTAAAGCCTCCGGCATTGCGATATGCTCCTGTACCAGAATACGGTCAGCCAGAGTATCCTCGGTGTCGTCATCCATAACAGGAACAACCTTCTGCAGGATAATCGGTCCGCTGTCAGTACCTGCATCGACAAAATGAACGGTGCAGCCGCTGAATTTTACACCGTAGTCCACAGCCTGCTTCTGGCCGTGCAGACCGGGGAAGCTCGGGAGCAGCGCCGGATGAATGTTAATAATCTTATGCTGCCATTTATTTACGAAATCAGCGCTCAGAATACGCATAAAGCCTGCGAGAACTACTAGCTCGCAGCCCTCTGCTTCTAAAGCAGCGTTGATTTTTGCTTCAAATTCTTCTTTGGAAGCGCAAGCCTTACGCTCTACGGCAACGGTTTTAATAGCGGCCTTTTGCGCACGCTCCAAAGCAAAAGCATCAGGCTTATCGCTGATTACAACCGCAATTTCCAGCGGCAGATAGCCATCAGCGATACGGTCCATAATTGCCTGCAGATTACTGCCGCGACCGCTTACAAGTACGCCGATTTTATGCACCGAAAACGCCGCCTTTCATAATCGTTTCTTTGTGGCCGGGAACAACCTTACCCAGCTCATAGAAGGTTTCGCCTTCAGCCTTCAGGTGAGCGCGTACAGCGTCAGCCTCAGACGGGTCCACAACCAATACCATGCCTACGCCCATGTTGAAGGTGCGGTACATTTCAGCCCAAGGTACATTGCCCCATTCCTGCAGCTTTTTGAAGACAACAGGAACTTCCCAAGCCTCGGCATTTACCTCAGCATCGCAATCTTCGGGCAGAATGCGGGGGATATTATCATAGAAGCCGCCGCCGGTGATGTGCACCATGCCGTGCAGGTCGAATTTTTCAATCAGCGGCAGGCAGGTTTTCGGATACAGACGAGTCGGAGTCAGCAGCTTTTCGCCCAAGGTGCAGCCAAATTCCGGTACTTCGGTTTCCATGGTATAACCCATAGTCTCAAAGCAGATTTTGCGCACGAGGGAGAAGCCGTTGGAATGCACACCGCTGGAAGGCAGGCCCAAAAGCACGTCGCCGGCCTTAACCTTGTCACCGGTAATCATTTTGCTCTTCTCAACTACGCCAACGCAGAAGCCTGCGATATCGTATTCGCCTTTGGAGTAGAAGCCGGCCATTTCGGCAGTTTCGCCGCCGATAAGAGCACAGCCGCTTTCCTTGCAGGCATTGGCAACACCCTTAACGATGTTAGCAACCTTTTGGGAATCAACCTTATCTACTGCAATGTAATCCAGGAAGAACAAGGGCTCTGCGCCTTGTACCAGGATATCGTTAACGCACATTGCTACAGCATCCTGACCTATAGTATCATGCTTATCAGCCATGAAAGCCAGCTTCAGTTTAGTGCCTACGCCGTCAGTACCGCTGACGAGCACAGGCTCCTTGTATTTGCCGCTGTTTAAAGCAAACAGGCCGCCAAAACCGCCCAAATCACCGATAACCTCAGGTCTGTAGGTAGCACGTACGCTGTCCTTCATTAATTCTACTGCTTTATTACCAGCATCAATATCTACACCGGCATCAGCATAAGTAAGTTGTTTCTTTTCCTCGCTCATGAGCCTTCCTCCTGTTATTCAATAATGCTTTCAGGTTCTGCTTTGATTACACTATCTGCGTTATCGGGATATTTAGCGCTGAAGCAAGCACAGCACAAACCATCGGGGTCAATTTTATCAATAGCACGTTTCATGCCATCCAGAGAAATATAATGCAGGCTGTCTGCCCCAATATAACGGCAGATTTCATTTTCCGTGCAACGTGCCGCAATCAGCTCCTTGCGCTCGGAGGTATCAATACCATAGTAGCAGCTGTCTGTTACCGGGGGAGAAGAAATGCATACATGCACTTCACGTGCGCCTGCCTCTTTCAGCAGTTTAACAATCTTGCCGCTGGTAGTGCCGCGAACGATGGAGTCATCGACCATAACAACGGATTTGCCTTCTACAACGCTGCGTACCGGGTTCAGCTTCAGACGTACGGCATTAGCACGTTGCTTTTGCGTCGGCTGAATAAAAGTACGGCCTACATAACGGTTTTTGGTAAGACCTTCCAGGAAGGGAACACCGGCCTCCATAGCATAGCCGATTGCCGCCGGAGTACCGCTATCAGGAACGGATATAACGATATCCGGATGAATATCAGGCGTTTCCTTAGCCAGCTCGCGTCCCATCTGGATACGTGCATCATATACAGACTGGTTGTCGATGATACTGTCATTACGAGCAAAGTAAACATATTCAAAAATGCAGTGCGCAGGCTTTGCCGGTTTGTTTTCAGCCCACATCATGCTGCGCGGCTCGGAGTTATCGCTGTCGATAATAATCATTTCGCCGGGCTTAACATCGCGTACCAGCTCTGCACCAACCAAGTCAAAGGCACAGGATTCGGAAGCAACGCACCAGCCGTTTTCCATCTTGCCGAGTACCAGCGGACGGAAGCCGTAGGGATCGCGTACTGCGATAATTTTGTTATCAGTCATCAGCAGAATAGCAAAAGCACCCTTAATCTGGTTAACAGCCTCTGCTACACGCTCTTCAATAGTCGGACGTGCACTGTAGGCAATCAAGGTCAGAACAACCTCGCTGTCAACAGTAGTATTAAATACTGCGCCTTCCTTAGCCAGGTTAGCACGCAGCTGACCGGCATTAGTCAGGTTACCGTTATGGCTCAGAGCCAGGTTACCGCCGTCAAAATAAACCTTCAGCGGCTGAATGTTATACGGCATGCTGGCACCGGTGGTGGAATAACGTACGTGGCCGATAGCCGCATAACCCTGCAAATCAGCAACGCCGTCCTTGAAAACATCGGCAACGAGGCCCATGCCCTTTTTAATTTTCATACGCTCGCCGTCAGTAACAACAATACCGGTACTTTCCTGGCCACGATGCTGCAGCGCATACAGGCCCCAATAGGTGTTGAGTGCTACATCTTCATTATGACTGAAGATACCAAAGACACCGCACTCCTCATGCAGCTTGTCCTCGCTAAAATTTTGCTCCTCGAAAATCTGCTCCACAATTTTTCTCCTTAATTTTAGTTTTTAGTTATCAATTGTCAGTTATTAGTGGTTAGTTATAAGTGATCAGTGATCAGTGGTCAGTAATTAGTTATTAATGTTTAGCAATCAGTTTTTATCCACTATTCACTATTTACTATTCACTATTACAGGTGTAAATCCTTAAACTCCTGCGCAGGAACGCCACGCATGGAAGCCAGCTTTTCACCCTTAGCTCTTACTTCTTCACGCATTGTTGCACGATGCTCTGCCAGCTTTTCTACCAGCTCCGGATATTTTACGGAAAGAATCTGAATTGCGAACAATGCAGCATTCTTAGAACCATTGATGGCCATCGTTGCAACAGGTACACCGGAAGGCATCTGTACAAAGCTCAGCAGTGCATCCATACCAGCCAACGGTGTTGCATTAATAGGAATACCGATGACAGGAACGGTAGTAAAGGCAGCGATGAAACCACCCAGATGAGCAGCTGCGCCGGCTGCGGCAATAATTACCTCTACGCCACGGTCACGGGCACCCTTAGCAAAGTTCTGTACTACGTCCGGAGTACGGTGAGCGGAAGCAACTACTACTTCAGTTTCAACGCCAAACTCCTTCAGAGTTTTTTCTGCAGCCTCAAGTACAGGCCAGTCAGAATTACTACCCATGATAATTGCAACTTTCATTGAAATCTACCTCCCAAAAATTACTTGTAGAAACAATAAAACCCAAGCAGAAAGCTGTTCAGTTTCGAAATCCTGTGCAAAATCTAACCCGGGTTCTCAATCACTTAAATAATTCACTTTAATTATACCAATCCAACGCGTAAACGTCAAATAAACTGTGAACTTTTTAACAGTTTTTTAGAAAATCGTTCGGGAAACTTCGGGGTAAAGAAAAAAGCACCCTCCGCCGCCGCTTTCACGGCAGCAGAGGGCGCTTAAACCTAAAGATGTTTTATTTTACGACAACGTCAATTGCATCATTTACCAATACAACCTCAACCTTGTCGCCATTTTTAATTTCTCCTGCAACAATCTTCTTGCCCAGGATGTTTTCAACAGTGTGGACAATCAGACGTTTCAACGGACGAGCACCGAAGGCAGGATCAAAGCCGGCCTTTGCCAGGAAAGCGACAGCCTCGTCGGTATAAGTAAGCGTCAGTTCCAGCTGCTTATTCAGACGGTCACCCAGCTCATGCAGTACCAGTTTAACGATTTCCTTAATCTGTTCTGCCTGCAGCGGTTTGAACACAACGATGTCATCAACACGGTTTAGGAATTCCGGACGGAAGAAGTTCATCAGCATCTGCTGAATCTTTTCTCTGTCCATAGAGCCCTGCGCTTTCATAATCTCGTTGCTGCCAAGGTTACTGGTCATGATAATCAAGGTATTCTTGAAGTCAACGATACGGCCTTTACCATCAGTCAGACGGCCATCATCCAGAACCTGCAGCAATACGTTAAAGACATCTGCATGTGCCTTTTCGATTTCGTCCAACAGGATTACGCTGTACGGATGACGGCGTACAGCCTCAGTCAGCTGACCGCCTTCATCATAGCCGACGTATCCCGGAGGCGCACCGATCAGACGAGATACGGTATGCTTCTCCATGTATTCGCTCATATCGATACGCACCATATTGCGTTCATCATCAAAGAGGACCTCGGCCAAGGTCTTAGCCAGCTCGGTTTTGCCGACACCAGTAGGACCAAGGAAGATAAAGGAACCAATCGGACGATTAGGATCCTTGATACCGGCACGCGCACGGATAACGGCCTCACTGACAGCCTTGACTGCTTCATCCTGACCGATAACATGCTCGTGCAGGATTTCCTCCAAATGAACCAGTTTAGCACGTTCACCGGTGCCTAAGCGGGCAACAGGAATACCGGTCCAGGTGCTGACAACTTTGGCGATATCCTCTTCGTCAACCTCTTCCTTGAGCATAACATTGTCATTGCCGTTTTCATCCTTCTTGGACAAAGCAGCCAATTCCTTCTGCAGCTCAGGCAGACGGCCGTATTTCAATTCAGCCATCTTGTTCAGGTCATAGTCGCGCTCAGCCTGCTCCATCTGGTTTTTCACAGCATCAATTTCCTTCTTTACCTCACGTACGCGGGCAATAGAAGCCTTTTCTGCATCCCAGCGTTTAACAAGCTCGTCATTTTCCTTACGCAGCTTTGCCAGCTCCTCGTTCAGCTTAGCCAAACGGTCCTTGGACTGAGCATCCTCCTCTTTGCCCAAGGCCTGAGCTTCGATTTCCAGCTGCAGGATACGACGTTTGCTTTCATCAAGCTCGGTCGGCAGCGAATCAATTTCAGTACGCAGACGGGCAGCAGCCTCATCTACCAGGTCAATAGCCTTATCAGGTAAGAAACGGTCATTGATATAACGGTTAGAAAGCACAGCAGCAGCAACCAGGGCAGCGTCTTTAATGCGCACGCCATGATGTACCTCATAGCGCTCACGCAGGCCACGCAGGATGGAAATTGTATCTTCAACGCTCGGCTCCTTAACCATTACCGGCTGGAAACGACGCTCCAGCGCACTGTCCTTTTCAATATACTTACGGTATTCGTTCAGCGTAGTTGCACCGATGCAGCGCAGCTCGCCACGTGCCAGCATCGGTTTCAGGATATTACCTGCATCCATAGCACCTTCGGCAGCGCCGGCACCGACAACGGTATGCAGCTCATCAATAAACATGATAATCTGACCGGCGCTTTCACTGACAGCCTTCAATACCTTTTTCAGACGCTCTTCGAATTCACCACGGTATTTGGCACCGGCAACCAGAGCCGCCAGGTCCAGAGCATACAGGGTTTTATTCTTCAGGCTTTCCGGTACATCACCGGCAACAATACGTCTTGCCAGACCTTCAACGATGGCAGTTTTACCAACGCCGGGCTCACCGATAAGCACCGGGTTATTTTTCTTACGACGCGAAAGGATTTCAATAGTACGACGGATTTCCTCATCACGGCCTATTACCGGGTCCAGCTTGCCGTCCTTGGCTTTAGCTGTCAGATCCTGGCCGTATTTTTCCAGCGTCTTTTTAGTTTCATCATTCGCTTCGCTATTTTGATACTGCATAAATGCCGCCTCAACTTTTTTCTTGTCTATACCATATTTACGGAAGAGCGATACAACATCGCTGTCACCGTCACTGGCCATAGCTGCAACCAGCTGGCCGATGCCGATTTCTTCCTTACCTTGTCCCAGAATAGCCATTACTCTGGCAAAGCCGGTACCCATCATCAGCTGACGGTCCTGACCTTTTACTCCGGGGATTTTTTGTACTAAAGCCTTAGCATCCTTGCTGAAAGCATTTTCATCAATGTGCAGGCTCTGCAGCAAATATTTAAAGAAGCCGTCGCTACCGCACAATGCTGCCAGAACATGTGCCGTTGTCAGCTCCTGGTGATAGTTCATAACTGCCTGCTGCTGAGCAGCCTCCAATATAGCCTTTACCTCTTCACTGTAGCGTTCATTCATCACGCTGCACCTCCTTCTATCAGGTTCAATAGCGGTCAATAACCGAATGGAGTTGACTCTTTTCCATTCCGGACCACTATTCACTTTCTAATTGCTATTATATCAGCAAAAGTCAAAAAGTCAAATAGTTTTCTGTGTTAATTCAGTGAAAAATCACCGTCATTTTGTTGACATATTGTTATGTTTGTGGCAATATTAATAACATGTCGTTCTGTCGGCCAAGTACTCTTTACCCCAAAGACCATCGGCTAACCCCGGCCGTTTTGACCTTTATGCGTACTTCCACCAACAGGTCTATAATTATATTATTTGTCATGTTTTATGAGGAGGAAACAAAATGTCACCCACCAGCTTATTGCGCGGTATTGCCTTTTTGCTGCTTTTGCAATGGGTATCCACGCTCATCATCAACGCCCTCGGCGTACCCTTTCCGCCCGCTCTTTTGGGAATGCTGATTTTAACGGCACTTCTCTGCGGCAACGTTATTCCGGCAAGCTCCATTGAAGGTATCTGCGATATCCTGATTTCCAAAATGGGTATGCTGTTTTTACCGGCAGGTGTCAGCGTTATATTATATGTAGATGTTATCAAAGCTGAGCTGCTGCCAATTACCGTTACCATTATCGTCTGCAGCATTGTAGTTCTGGCTGTTACAGCCTTCTTTATCGAAGCAATGCTCAAAGGAAAGGAGAGTCAATGATGCTTTTTCCTGACGTTTTACTTAACTCACCGCTCTTTGGCATCGGTCTGACGGTTATCCTGTACGTTATCAGCGAAATCATCATCGACCGCTTCAGCCTGAACATCATTCCGCCCTTCGTTATCGCCTGCCCTCTGGTCATTGCTGTCATCGTTCTGGCGCCCGGCGTAGAGTACAAACAGTACGAAGCAGGTGCGGAATTCATTAACTTTCTTTTAGGACCGGCAACCATCGCTCTGGCCCTGCCCCTGTACAAGAACCGTGAAATCATCATGGCCAAGGCCGGTGCTATTACCGGCGGCGTTACATTGGCAACGCTTTCGGCTATCATCGTCGTTTACTTCTGCGGCAAGGCCATGGGTACCAGCGAACAGGTTCTGCTTTCGCTCATTCCCAAATCCATTACGACGCCAATCGCCATTGATGTTTCCAAAACCATCGGCGGTATTCCGGCGTTGACTACAGCTGCTGTTATCTTCACCGGCATGCTGGGAGCAACCTTCAATCACAAGCTGCTGCGTCTTTTGGGAATCAAAAACCATTTGGCTGCCGGTCTCGCTATCGGCGCCTCCAGCCACGGCCTCGGCACCAGCGTCTGCGCCAATGTCAGCCCCGTTCAGCTGGCTATCGGCGGTGTAGCGATTGCCCTTACCGGCATCAGCACCTCTATATTGGCACCGATTTTACTGCCGATTTTAAAAAGCATCTGGTAAGCAGATAAAGCAAAAGCCAAAATTCTCACATACATTTCATGTGGGAATTCGGGCTTTTTTTGTTTTTAGAGATGCGGAATAATCCCGCGCAGCTCGGAAAAGATTACTGCCGCCTTATCTGCAGGATATACGCTGCACGGCAGCTGCCGCAGATCCTCCGTGCGCCAGCCTTTGTTTTCTTCCGCCAGCTTGGTCAGTGCTTCTTCCAAATCATGTGCCAGCACAACAGCAATCGCATCAAGATAAAATTCGCTGTTGACGCAGGGCTCATCAATCATACTGTGGCTGTGATATGTTTTGTTGTGTCGCCAAACGTAAATGTTCATGCAGCATCCCTCCGTTCATGGTGATATTTGTTTAATTCTTGGGAGGGAGCAGTTTTTCCTGCTTAAAGACCCCAAAGTCGAAACAACGTAAAAAAGGACCGCCACGCTAAGCATGGCAGTCCTCAAATTATCTGTATATAAATTATTTGCCCAGGATTTCGTTGACGTAGTTTACCGCACTGACAGCGTTCGGTGCATAATGCTCGGCACCGATGGTATCAGCGTATTCCTGCGTGAGCACCGCACCGCCGACAACAACCTGACAGTCACATTCATTATGCAACGCAGCAATAGTTTCTTCCATTGCGCCTACTGTTGTGGTCATCAGAGCAGATAAGCCTACAACCTTGGCATCTGTTTTCTTGGCTGCCTCTACAACTGCTTCCACAGGCACATCCTTGCCCAAGTCAAGCACGCGATAACCATAGTTTTCCAGCAGTACCTTAACGATGTTTTTGCCGATATCGTGGATATCACCGTGGACGGTAGCAATAATCACTGTTTCTCCCTGTGTTTCACCCACGCCGACAGCCTCACGGATAACCTCAAAGGCTGCCTTCGCCGCATCCGCGCTCATCAGCAGCTGCGGCAGGAAGAGAGTTTTCTTTTCAAAGCCATGACCGACAAAATCAAGCGCCGGAATCATATACTTGTTAATGATATCCAAAGGCTTTTCGCTTTCCAAAGCCTTGGCTGCTGCCTGACGCGCAGGTCCCTGCAGTCCTTTGACAATGGCATCGTAAAGTCCCATTTCGCTTACTGTTGTTGCCGCAGCCTTCGGTGCATCTGCATAATGCTGTACGTATTCCTTGCAGCCCTCGTCATAGCCTGCCAGCGCACGATAACCGTAATAAGCATCCATCATCGGCTTGCTCTGCGGATTGATGATGCCGCAGGAAAGACCTGCTGCCATCGCCATGCTGAAGAAGGTGCTGTTGACAGCATCACGTCCGGGCAGACCGAAGGAAATATTGGAAACCCCCATAACAGTGTTAATGCCACGCGCCTTCATTGTGCGGATAACCTCACAGGCAATCGCCGCGTTATCAGCACCGGTGGAAATAGTCAGTGCCAGCGGGTCTACAACTATATTGCGGCTTTCAATGCCGTATTCGGCCGCACGGGCGATAATTTTTTCAGCCACAGCGATACGTCCTGTGGCAGTTGCAGGAATACCGTTATCATCAAGACACAGTGCAACCAGTACAGCACCGTATTTTTTAGCCAGCGGCAGCACATGCTGCAGGCTGTCCTCCTTGCCGTTAACGGAATTGAGCATCGGCTTGCCGTTATAAAGGCGCAGCGCTCTTTCCATTGCTTCGTAATTAGATGTATCAATCTGCAGCGGGGTATCGGTAATCGCCTGCAGCGCCGGCACAGCCTTCGCAGCCATTGCCGCTTCGTCAATACCAGGCGTACCAACGTTAACGTCCAGAATCTGCGCGCCTACGCCAATCTGCTCCAGACCGAGGCGGCACACATAATCAAGGTCGCTGTTGACCAATGCTTCCTTCAAACGCTTTTTGCCGGTAGGATTGATGCGTTCGCCGATAATTATAGGACCTTCGCCAAGATGCACTGCCTTGCCGTAGGAGGATACCGCCGTCAGACGGCAATCACGCGTACCTCCGGGCTGCAGAGTTTTGCATTTGGCAATCATCTGCGCAATATGCTCCGGCGTGGTACCGCAGCAGCCGCCGACAATGCTTGCGCCCTTTCCTGCGAGCTCGTACATCAGCTCCGCATATTCTTCGGGGCCGACATCAAAGCAGGTTTTGCCGTCACGCTGCACCGGCAGTCCGGCATTCGGATTGATAATCAGCGGCAGGCTAGTTGCCGCCAGCATCTGCGGGAACAGCTTACCAACCTGCACCGGTCCCAAACCGCAGTTAAAGCCGATGGCATCTACACCCAGTCCTTCGCACATTAGAGCGGCAGCCTCAACCGTAGCACCGGTCAACAGCTTGCCATCCTCATCAAAAGTCATGGTTACGCAAATCGGCAAATCACAGTTTTCCTTAGACGCCAAAACCGCAGCTTTGATTTCATAAGTGTCGCTCATCGTTTCGATAAGAATCAAATCCGCACCGGCAGCAGCGCCGTAACGTACCATTTCGCCGTAGGCTTCTACTGCCTTTTCAAAAGGCAAATCGCCATAAGGAGCCAACAGCTTGCCTGTAGGTCCCAAATTCAGCGCAACAAATTTATTTTCCCTGCCATCGCAGGCCTTCTTGGCAATAGCCACAGCTGCTTCGATGGTTTCCTTGCAATCCAGGCCGGAGCCTGCCAGCTTCAACGGATTAGCGCCGAAGGTATTGGATTTTACGATATTGGAGCCTACATCAAGATAACTGCGATGCACAGCCTCTACAATATCGGGGTGTGTAAAATTCCAGCTTTCGGGCAGCTCACCCGGCTGCAGACCGCGTGCCTGCAGCTGTGTGCCGGTGGCACCATCAAAGAACAGCATTTGCTTGCCTAACAATTCCTTAAAATTCATAAATTAAATCTTCTCCTCAAACTTTCTTAATATCAGTATCTCTGTAAGGACAGTTTATATTACTGCAGGTCATACATTTATTCTGCACACAGGCAGCATCTTCCGATAAGCCGATGATTGCCGTCACCGACTTGGACGGAGCCATCATCAGTCCGTCCGTCAGCGTCAGGCCGATGCGTTTAGCGCAGTTCAGCACAGCGAACAGCTGACGCTGCTCCTCCAGCGGCCAATCTCCGTAACCAGGCGAAAAGCGCGGACGCTGCAGCAGACCGCCGGTTTCAGCCTGCGCCTGCACTTCATCGCAATAGCTTTCAATCAGCGCCGCTGCCACAGCCTGAGCCGCCGCACCTTCAGCAACGCTGATAAGCGCAAGGCGGCGGATAGCTGCGTCCACCCTGCTGCCGAGTGTTGCACCCATAAGCAGCACCGTGTCGCAACCCTTCAAATGACGCGCCAACGCACGCGAATGAAAGCGCACACCGCAGTCCAACGTTACGCCCGCTTCATCTGCTATTATCGCATGCTTTTGCAGCACATAACGTGCCTGCACCTCATTGCGCAGTTTCAGATAAACCGTATCCACTAAAATTTCTGCTGCCTTATCTCCCGGCTTGGCCCGCAGATAGCGCAGCGCTTCCTTTTGCTTAAATTCCATAACAACAACCTGACTTTTGCGCCATAGCGCAGGACTATTTATCTACAATCTCTCCGAGATTATTCATAATACCGGCAAAAATTTCCGGCTTGTTCATCGTATAGATGTGTACATTGTCAAAACCATTGGCAATCAAATCAATAATTTGACCGGTAGCATAGGCGATACCTGCCTGCTTCAGTGCCTCCGGCTTATCGGCAAACTTTTCTACCATCGCACGGAACTGCGGCGGCAGCTTAGTACCGCTCAGCTGGCAGATACGGATAATCTGCTTGGCATTCGTCACCGGCATAATACCCGGCACTACCGGCACATTGATGCCCGCACGCAGCAGGCGGAACATATAGTTATATAAAATCGTATTATCAAAAAACATCTGCGTCACTAAAAAGTCAACGCCTGCATCCACCTTGTACTTGGTGTTTTCTATATCCTGTTCCAAGGAACCGGATTCGGGATGGCCTTCGGGATAAGCAGCACCGCCGACGCAGAAATCGCCTTGCTGCTTCACAAAACGCATCAGCTCACTGGCATGGGCAAAGCTGCCGATTTCCTCACCCTGCATATCTGCCGGGATATCGCCGCGCAGTGCCAGAATATTTTTTACGCCAAAGCCCTGCAGCTGTCCAAGTACCTCTGCCAGCTTTGCTTCATCAGCCTTTACACAAGTCAGATGAGCCAGAGCCGGCATGCCGTTATCCTCTACTTTTTTGGCCAGTGCTGCCGAATAGCCTACCGTGCTGCCGCCTGCGCCATAGGTGACGCTCATATAGGACGGCTTGCTGGCTGCAATTTTGTTGACAATCTCCAGACTGTTTTGCAGCTCTGCGCCCTGCTTAGGCGGAAACAGCTCGCACGACAGATGAATTTTACCGTTTTTTAAGATATCAATTATTTTTTCCGATGTCATAATAATCCCCCAAAATCAAAAGCATTCGTATGACATTTTAACAGTTAGCGACATCTTTGGCAAACAAAAAGCAGAAGAAATTAACTAATAGGCGATAAAACCTACCAAAATGATAAATATGTTACACACTAAAAATCCCGCAACCAAATAAGCTGCGGGATTGAATTTCGTTGGCGGAGACGGTGGGATTCGAACCCACGTGCCGCGCAAACGGCAAACTGATTTCGAGTCAGCCGCGTTATGACCACTTCGCTACGTCTCCATTATTCTGTTATGGCGAAATATTCGCATCAGGTTAACATTAATATTATATAGGAAAAATCCCGTCTTGGCAACCGCCTGCCGAAATTATTCCTGCGACACACCAGCTTCACTCTTGCGCTTCGCCTTGTTTTCCTGACGGCGACGGCGGAAAAAGTCGCGCATCACCTGCGCGCATTCCTCCTCACAGATGCCGCTGACAACCTCCGCGCAGTGATTAAGATTAGGATTCGTAATGATATTGAAAATGGATTCCGCACCGCCGGCCTTCACATCAGGACAGCCATAAACAACGCGGTCGACACGGCCGTTGACAATGGCACCGCTGCACATCGGGCAAGGCTCAACGGTAACGTAAAGCGCACAGCCGCTCAGACGCCAACGCCCCAGACGCTCGCAGGCCTCACGGATGACGATGACCTCAGCGTGCGCCGTTGCGTCATGCCACGTTTCACGCATATTGTGCGCAGCGGCGATAACCTCGCCCGTTGTCATGTCCGCCAGCACCGCGCCGATAGGAATTTCACCAAGCTCTGCGGCCTTGCGTGCTTCCGCCAGCGCCAGCTGCATATACTTTTTATCGTCCATCAGGCATCCTCCGCCGCTTCCATCAACAGCTCCCATTTTTCCATCAGCTCGGCAATGGTTTGCTCGTATTCCTCATGCTCTGCTGCCATAGCTGCGCTATGCTCAGGACTGGTGTGATTTGCCGGGTCCGCCATCTGCTTTTCCAAAAGGCCCATCATAGCCTCCTGCTCACGAATTTGCAGCTCTACCTTAGGCAGCAGTCGCGCAGCCTCATCAGGACTGTAACGGCGCTTTTTATCCTCCTGCTTTTTCGATTTCACAGGGGTTGCGGCAGTCTGCTGCTTTTTAGCCTGCGCCTCCGCATAGGCCGCAGCCTTTTCCGCTTCCTCCTGTGCCTGCGCCAAAGCAGCAGCCTTTTTCTGCTTTTCTTCAAGGTAAAAATCGTAGTTGCCCTTGTAATCTTTGACCTCTAAATCCTCAATCTCCCAGATGCGGTCCGCAACCTCGTTGACGAAATAACGGTCATGGCTGACTACCAACACTGTGCCGTCAAAAGCCTCCAGCGCTGCTTCTACGGCTTCGCGTGCCATAATATCCAGATGGTTTGTCGGTTCGTCAAGCACCAGACAGTTGGCACCGTCCAGCACCAGCTTCAGCAGCACCAGACGCGCCTTCTGACCGCCGCTCAGCTCGCCAATTTTCTTAAAGACATCATCACCGTGGAACAGCATACCGCCAAGCATGGAGCGTGTATGCTCTTCCGTAAAGCCGTATTCGACAACAAAGTTTTCCAGCAGCGTCTGCTCCGGATTCAAGCGCTCATAGCTCTGCGAAAAATAACCGATCTGCACTCTGCTGCCAATCTTGGCCTTGCCCTTAAGCGGTGCAATTTCACCCAAGATAGTACGCAGCAGCGTCGTCTTACCGGTGCCGTTGGCACCCAAAAGCGCTGCCTTTTCACCACGGCGCAGCGTCAGGTTAATGCCCTTGGCCAGCACCTTCTCGCCGTAGCCGATGGTCAGATCCTCCATAATCAGCACTCTGTCCGCACATTCGGCAGCCGGCGGCAAACGCAGCTCAAACTCCTCGTGCTGCACCGGCGCATCAATACGCTCCAGACGGTCGAGCTGTGATTGACGACCACGCGCCATTTTGCTCTTGATGCCAGCCTTGAAGCGACGGATATAAGCCTCCGTGCGCGCAATATAATCCTGCTGTGCATTGTAGGCAGCAGTCAGCGTACTGCTCTGAATCGCCTTCTGCTCCAGATAGCGGCTGTAGTTGCCCTTGAAGGATTGCAGCTTGCCGCCTTCCATCTCCAGAATACGCATAGCAACATTATCAAGGAAGGCACGGTCATGGCTGACAACGAGCAGACCGCCCTTAAATTCCTGCAGATACTTTTCCAGCCACTGCGTCATTACAATATCCAGATGGTTTGTCGGTTCGTCCAGAATCATGAAGTCGGGATTACGCACCAGTGCCGCCGCCAGCATCAGGCGTGTTTTCTGACCGCCGCTCAGCGTTGCCGCGTCATGCTGCCACCAGTCCTCGGTGTAGCCCAAACCGATAAGCACACGCTTAATGCGGTTTTCGTAATTATAGCCGTCAATAAATTCGTAACGTTTAAGTACGCGTCCGTATTCCTCCAGGCAGCTGTCCAGCTTTTCGCCCTGCAGCTTGCCGGAATCAGCCTCCAGCTGTGCCAGCTTTTGGCGCAGGCTGCTGATTTCCGGGCAGGCTGTCTGCATAAACTGCCAGATAGTACCTCTGATATCGGTAAAGCCCTGCTGTACATAGCCCACACTGATACCGGGCTCGAATTTTACCGCACCGCTGTCAACCCATTCAGGCTGCAACAAACAACGCAGCAGCGTCGTCTTGCCGCTGCCGTTGACGCCTACAAGACCGACATGCTCGCCCTGCTCTACCATGAAGCTGACGTCCTTAAATATTTCATGAATGCCAAATGCTTTGGCTATTTTATCTACTACTAATTGCATAACCATTCTCCTTTTAATAACTATTATAACACCTTCCGGCATTATACTCAAAAGGCTTTGTTATATTCTTATATTTTCGTGCATTACATAAAAAGAGGCTGCCGCATCAGCGGCAACCTCCATATACTTTTAAGATTTATGAGCCATAGCAACCTGAGTTTTGGTCTGAACCAAGCTCTTGTGATGCTTGCGCCAACGATAGCACAGCATCGGCACCACCAACATCGGTACACCTGCATACAGCGTCTGGCGTAAATCCGGTGTCAAAGCAATTACTGCCAGGCAGAAAACCTGCGACCAGATACCGAAATGCGTAACATACGGGAAGAACGGTGTTTTATACTTCAGAGTATCCTCCTTGCCTTCGGCAATCAGACGGCGGCGGAAATTATATTGGCTCCAGCAAATGGAAATCCAAGCCATCGCTCCGGTAAAGCCGGATACTGCCAGCAAATAAGTATACAGTGTAGAATCGGGATTAAAGGTATAGAAAACGATAACTGCCCAGCAGGCGCACACAGAAACGATAATGGAATTCTGCGGCATACCGTTTTTATTGAGCTTGCCCAAAAACGCCGGTGCCATATCCATACGAGCCAGTGCATGCAGCGCACGAGCACCGCCGTACAGGCCGGAGTTAGCACAGGAAACACCTGCAACCAGCACTACAAAGGCAATCGCGGAAGCTAAGCCGTCAAAGCCGTATTCCGCCAAAGCAGCAGCAAACACGCTCTCCTTCAGGCTGGCCTTATCCCACGGCATAATGGACAGCAATAATGTAATAGGAATGATATATAAAGCAATGACACGCCAGGAAACATTACGAACCGCAATAGGAATGCTTTTAGCAGGATCCTTGCATTCGCCCGCAGCCAGACCGATAATTTCGGTACCCTGGAAGTTAACCAGAATAATAACCATGGTCAGCACAATCGGCCAATATCCCTGGGGAGCAAAGCCGCCTTGGCCAAGCAACACCTTAGCGCCTAAATAGCCCTGGTCACCGACAAGACCACAGACTATTAAACCGGCAACGCCGCAAAAGCCAACAAGGGCAGCAATTTTGATAATAGAAAGCCAAAATTCGCTTTCACCAAAATTATCAACATGAAAAAGGTTAATTACAGTCACCAGCAGGCCAAAAAAAATTGCCCACCACAGCTGACTGACGGCAGGTACAAAATTATTCATAATAATACCCGCAGCAATCATTTCAGACGGCACATAAGCCATCCAGTTCAGCCAATAGGCCCAGCCAACGCCACAAGCCCAGGTTGAGGATATATTCTCACGTGCGTAGGTAACAAAGGAACCGGAAATAGGCTTGGCTACAGCCAGCTCCGCCAGGCACAGCATAACGCATAAGACGATTGCACCGCCAAAAAGATAAGAAAGGATAATAGCAGGTCCGGCCTGCTCAATCGCATATCCGGCACCTAAAAAATAACAGCTGCCGATGATGCCACCTAAAGAAATCATCTGTAAGTGTCTGTTCTTTAAACTTCTATTCATGGATTGCTCGTTCATTACCTTAATAACACAACCTTTCTTGAGCATATGTGTGGAACCTTCCGTTCCACCTTAATTCTTGTGATATGATTTTACTACAAAAAACCGCGTTTGTATAGCAAAAAATGCACTAAAATCAGCAATTTTACAAAAAAAATCTATTTTCCTCTTTTTTCCGCTGTTTTGCATCATTTTCAAGCAGACTTCTTCGCAATTCTATGCAAAAAATACTCCCCCGCCATCCCAGCAATGACAAGGGAGTAAACAAAGAAGGCTCCTTTAAAGATGGTTGAAAAGACTCCAGCAATGCATGCAGATACAGCCAAGCGCACTGACGAGCAACATGCAGATTACCGAAAGCTTGATACCGTTTTTCAGTAAATCGTCAGGATTCAGACCATAGGTTACACCCACGGCACGCGTGCTGACCGGCAGGATAAAGGCACAGTTTACGGCAACGATTGAGGTCAGGATATAAGGAATAGGATTCAGCCCCAGCTGCTGCGAAATACTTTGTACTACCGGAATTGAGATGGAAGCCGCCGCGGTATTGCTGCTGATTTCCGTCAGGAAGGTAGCAAAGAGCGTCAGGCTGAACATCGTTTCCCAGCCTCCGCTCAACGGCAGCAGCGTAATTACCTTAGCAATCTGCGTTGCCGCACCGGTTTTCGTAATCAGCTGTCCCAACGCCAGCCCACCGGAAAAGAGAAAAATCATACCCCACATGATGCCCTTTTCAGCTTCACGCCAGGTCAGAAGTAGCTGGCCTGTTTCGTTGCGCAGCATAAAGGTGAGCATGCCAAAGGTGAAGAAAACGTAGGCAGGTTTCATCAGCGGCAGATACTGCACATAAAGCGGACGGACGAAGGCCAGGCCTGTTGCGAGAATAAAAAGCCACAGGCCTAATTTTTCGCCGCGGCTCATCGGGCCGAGCTTCGCATAAGCAGTACGGAAGTATTCCTTGCCGCCGTCAAGACGTTTAATAGGCAGCGGCAGATGCAGCAGATAAGCCAGAATAAGCAGCATGATGATGAACAAAAGCGGCAGAAAGCGGATAACCCAATCAACATACATGAATTCGTGTCCCGTGAGCTTTTCCAGATAGCTGATTGCTACCAGGTTGGAACTGCTGCCTAAGGGTGAACCAAAACCGCCGAAGCCTGCGCCCCAGACGATGGCCAGCAGAATCGGTGTTGCTACGGGATTATTAGTAATCTGCTGCTGTCCTAAAAAACGCAGCATGCTTACAGCCACCGGCAACAAAATCATAACAACGACGACGTTTGGTAAAAAGATGGACAGCAGCGTTGAAGCCACCAGCCAGACGCATATCTGCTCGCGCATCGATGTGCCCAGGCCGCAAAGGCTTTTTATCGCCAGACGCTTATCAAGATGTGTTTTTTCCCACACCAGACTGATAAGGTCACTGCCGACAAGCAGCACGACGATTTCCGAAAAGTATTTGCTGATAATCCCCTCCATCGGCACCATGTCGAAGATAGCGTTCAGCGGAATCGGCAATAGCGAGGTTACGGCAATATTTACCGGACGCAGCACCCACCAAAATCCCATCCAGAAAATCGTGGCAATAGCGGCCGCCTGCTTAAATTCAATAACAGGTGCCAACAGCAGCAGGACGACAAGAAAAAGCAAGGGACCTGACAAAACATTCAACGAACGGTGTTTTTTCATAAATAACAGCTTCCTCTCCGGTTTCAATAGAAGTTTGCCTTCTATTTTTGCATTTACTTAATTCTACTCCCGTTCTATAATTAAGTAAAAGACTTTATTTTGATTATTATAATCATATTTTTTGATATTTTAAGGAGATACTGCTATGGATTTCGCTTTTTACAGAAACTTTATCACTGTTGCCGAAACAGGTAATCTCAGCGCCGCAGCGAAACGTCTGGGCATCGTACAGCCGGCGCTAAGTGCGCAGATGAAGGCTATCGAAAGAAACTACGGCGTGCAGCTTTTCAAAATGCAGCGCGGTAAGCGCCACATTGAACTGACGGAAGCAGGCGAAACCTTTTTGCAGCAGGCGCGTCAGCTGTGCAATACGGAAGATGATATCAGCCTGCGTATGCAGGCCTTCGGCAGGCGTGCCGCAGGTACGCTGCGCTTCAGCGTGTCACACGTGCGTACCGACTATTTCCTGCGCAGCTATCTTATTCCCTTTGCCAAGGAGAATCCGGGAATCAGCTATCAGTTTCACGATGCTACGGTAGAACAGCAGCAGCAGCAGTTGGAGGCAGGCAGTATTGACTTTGCTTTTGCCAATGCACCACTGCCTGCGGCGCACAATTTTGCTATTATTAAGGTGCAGCGGGAGAATTTTTATGCTTTCTATAATGCCGGATTTGCGGTTCCGTGGGCAAATAAAAGTATGCTTTCGCCGGAGGATTTGGCAGGTGTGCCCTTGTGCTGCAATTATGGCAGCTATGCGCTTTTACGCAATGTGTTTAAGGATTATGCTGTTAAGCCGAGCGTTGCCTTTATTGCCACTACGGCGGAGAGTGCGCTTACCTTTGCGACAAGCGGACTGGGAGTTGCGGTTGTTGCGGCGTTGGATGGTGATGCCGTGCCGCAGGAGATGGTGCGGCGGCAGCTTGTTGATGATAAGCTGCATTTTGATCAGACGTTGTATTGGAGTAAGGGATATAAATTATCGCCTGCGGCGGAGGGGTTTTTGGAGTTTTTCCGCAAGCATATATAGTTATGTTACTTTTCCACGGAAGAAAAAGTAACCAAAAGTTCCTTTAGACGCGCGCAAGGCATGTTATATGCATCCGTTAGGATGATATAAGCGATATGCTAATTATGTTACTTTTCCACGGAAGGAAAAGTAACCAAAAGTTCCTTCTGCCGCGCGCAGGATTCCGGTGCTTTTAGCCATGCGTTTGCCGCGAACCGAAGTTACGTTGGTGTGCTATAAAATAGCGCAATGTCGGTTGAGCGTCAAACGAAGGAGAAGTTCCCAAAACAGCGCAGGCTGTGCGAACAAAGACTCTCTACTGTAGCCAGCATCCGTTTCTGTCCGGCGCGGCTTAGAGTGTGTGGAACGTGCGAAGGGAAATTATATATGCGAACGCAAAAAAGAGACTGGGATAAAACCCAGCCTCTTAATTTTTTGCTTTTATTCTTTTGGTGTTGCTTCGTCTGCATTCGCAGCGGATTTCGGTGCATCTGCTTCAGCGGCAGGCGCTTCAGCCTTTGCGTCAGCGTCGGCAACAGGAGTAGCAGCTGTTTCCTCATCCACAACAGATTGCTGTACTAATTGCAGCTTTTCTTCTGCGGTAAGGATATGACCGTATTTTACCAGCTGGTTGATTTCTTCCTCTTCCAGAGTTTCCTTCTCCATCAGAGCTTTAGCAATCACATGCAGCTTGTCGATATTGTCGGACAGCAACTTTTCAGTAGCAGCATAGGCATCTTCCATAAAGGAGCGTACCTCTTTATCAATTTCGGCTGCCACTTCTTCACTGTAATCCTTGTCGCGGGCAATGTCGCGGCCCAGGAATACCTGATCCTGACGATGACCAAAGGTTACAGGTCCGATGTTTTCACTCATGCCGTATTCGCAAATCATCTGGCGTGCCAGTTGAGTTGCACGCTGCAGATCATTGCTGGCGCCGCTGGAAATTTCCTTCAGCACCAGAGCTTCGGCAACACGGCCACCCAGCAGCACCTTCAGCTCATCGAGCATTTCGCTGCGGGTTGCATAATACTTATCTTCCTTAGGCAGGCTCAGGGTATAACCACCTGCACGGCCACGCGGAATGATGGTAACCTTATGTACAGGGTCAGTGTGCTCAAGCAGCATACCGACGATAGTATGACCGCCTTCATGGTAAGCAGTCAGGCGTTTTTCCTTATCGCTGATGACACGGCTCTTACGCTCCGGTCCCATGATAACACGCTCGGCAGCCTCTTCCATTTCCGGCATATTGATAGCCTTCTTGTCCTTACGGGCAGTCAGCAGCGCTGCTTCATTAACCAGGTTGGATAAATCAGCACCGGTAAAGCCGGGAGTACGCTGAGCGATTACGTCCAGATTTACATCTGGTCCCATCGGCTTGCCCTTAACATGTACCTTCAGGATTTCGGTACGACCTTTGATATCAGGACGGTCTACTACAATCTGGCGGTCAAAACGGCCGGGACGCAGCAGTGCCGGGTCCAGAATATCCGGACGGTTAGTTGCGGCAATCATAATGATGCCTTCGTTAGCACTGAAACCGTCCATCTCAACCAATAATTGGTTAAGAGTCTGCTCGCGCTCGTCATGGCCACCGCCAAGACCTGCGCCGCGCTGACGGCCTACAGCATCAATCTCATCGATAAACACGATGCAAGGTGCACTTTTCTTTGCCTGGTCGAACAGGTCGCGTACACGAGATGCGCCGACACCGACAAACATTTCTACGAAGTCAGAACCGGAAATACTGAAGAACGGAACTCCCGCTTCACCGGCAACTGCCTTCGCCAACAAGGTTTTGCCTGTACCCGGAGGGCCATAGAGCAAAACACCTTTAGGAATCTTAGCTCCCAGATCATTATACTTCTGCGGATGCTTCAGGAATTCGACAACCTCTTCCAGCTCCTGCTTGGCTTCCTCAGCACCGGCAACATCCTTAAAGGTTATCTTCAGTTTTTCCTCATCGTAGCGACGCGCACGGCTCTTGCCAAAGTTCATCACCTTGCCGCCACCGGCACCGCCCTGATTCATCAGCATGAACCACAGGCCTACGATAATCAGCATCGGCAAAATAGAGCTGAGAATGCTCATCCACCAAGGTGGCTGCGGCGGCAGCTCTGCCTTAATGTCTACTTTCTTTGCTTCCAGCTTTTCTACCAGCTTGCTGTCATTAGGCGCAACGGTAGAAAATTCCTTGCCATCCTTTAATTTACCGCTGATAACATTATCAACAATAGTTACCTGTTTGATTTCGTCCTGCTGTACATGCTGCATAAAGCTGGTATAGCTTATATCGGCAGGCTTAGAATTCTTTTCACCGTAAAGGTCAAACATCCAGATAATTACCATGATAATCAGCAGATAAAAAAGTACGTTCTTAAAAAATTTATTCAAGCACGTAGCCTCCTTCCACTTAGCTCATAATATTTTATTATATTATAGATAGGAAAAACTAGCAACTGTTTTATGCAATTTACAGGCTTTTATTTGCGTGCGTATACAGCAGGCTTCAGGATACCGATAAACGGCAGATTGCGGTAATCACCTGCATAGTCCAGACCGTAGCCTACAACGAATTCGTCAGGAATTTTAAAACCTACATAATCAGCCTCCAGACCGTTTACACGGCGCTCGGCCTTGTCGCACAGAGCAGCGGTTTTCAGAGTTGCGGGCTTATAGTGGCGCAGCATATCGGTGATAGAAGCAAAGGTAACGCCGCTGTCAATTATATCATCGATTACCAGCACATCCTTACCCTTGATATCCTCGCTGACATCCAGCTTAACCTTCACACTGCCGCTGGTGGTTGTTCCGTTGCCATAAGAGGAAGCAACCATGAAGTCTACGCGCAGCGGCATATCAATAGCACGGGTCAGGTCGGTAGCGAACCAGGCAGCACCCTTCAGCAGAACAATGACAACCAAATCCTTGTCTGCATAATCAGCTGCAATCTGCTTGCCCATTTCCTGTACGCGGGCATCAATTTCTTCTTTGGTCAGCAAAACTGTCTTAATATCGTCATGCATTTTTTCATTCTCCTTATACTTTATATTATTTTAACAAAAATAAGCTGTTTATTTTTGTAGACTACGTTTATTCCCTGCGGCAGCTGGATAAGCTTGCCACCGCTGCGTCGTAGCAGCAGGGAGTCAATCGCCTGACTACGCTCGAAGGACAGCTCCTCGCCGCCCAGTTCGAAATACGCGCGTCGCAATACTCTCAGCCTTACGGCACTGTGCAGCGCCGTAAGTTGCGTCACCGGAAAACTTACAGCATCATCCTGCCTGCGCACCAGCTGCCTGTAAGCATCGTCAGCCATTTGCTCCAGACATTCCGCATCCTGCGCCAGCAAGGCGGCAGTACGCGCCAACGTCGGCACCACAGCGGGGTTGAAGCTGCGCTCCAGATACGGCATAAGCTCCAGACGTACACGATTACGCGTATACGCCGTATCAGCGTTGGTGCTGTCATAGCATACTTCAATGCCTTCTGCGCTGCAGTATTCCTCCAGCAGGCTTTTCGGCAGCGTCAGCAACGGTCTGATGATATCGCCCTGCTGCGCCCGCATTCCGGCAAGTCCTTGAAGCCCTGCGCCGCGCAGTAGCCTTAAGAGCAGCGTTTCCGCCTGATCACCCTCGTGATGCGCCGTAACAATCGCCACAGCGCCCTGCTGCGCCGCTATGCGCCTAAGCGCCGCATAACGCAGGCGGCGCGCAGCATCTTCTGTAGAAAGCCGGTTCTGCGCCGCATAGGAGGCAGCCTGCACATGCTCTGTAAAGCAAGGCAGTCCCCATGCTTCGCATGCACGCTGCACAGCCTGCATGTCGCGTAAAGCTTCTTCACCACGAAGTCCGTGCTCTACGTGACAGACGCTGTAGCTTCCCCATCCATGGGCTGCCAAAGCAGCACAGGCATGTGCCAAAGCCAGAGAATCGGCACCGCCGCTCACCGCCAGCATGTAATGAGCATCCGGCCGCAGCAAATTTTTAATTGTTTTGCGCAGCTTGTAGACTGCAGGTGCAATCTGCCTCATAGCATATCTCCTTCAGCAGCGGTTCAAACGTGTCGTATCGCATTTTTCTATGCTATAAAAGAAAAGGCACTCTCAGGAGTGCCATTTCATTAATTACCAGCTTGCTTATTTATCACGTCTGGCACCACGACCACCGCGTTTGGACTCAGTATTACGTTTTAAATCCAGCATACGGTCATCGCTGTCTTTCAGGAATTTGGATAATTTATCCTCAAAGGAAACGGGCGCCATAGGTCTTGCGCTTTGCGGGCGCATACCGCCACGGCGTTCACGATTGTCGCCTTGCGGACGCATACCATTGTTGTTGCGGCGCTCGCGGTTATCGTTTTGCGGACGCTGCGGTCTCGGCTGCGGATTTGCAGGCGGCGGAGTGAGCTGTTTTATAGACAGACCAATTTTGCCGCGATCATCTACAGATAATACCTTAACCTTAACCTTGTCGTGCTCCTTTAAAAAGTCATGCACGTCTTTTACATAAACATTAGAAACCTCAGAAATGTGAATCAGGCCAACCTTGCCCTCAGGCAGTTGGACAAATGCGCCAAAATTGGTGATACCTGTAACTTCACCCTCTACAATTGCACCTACTTCAAGTGACATCGAGAAAAAAATCCCCCTTAAAAATTCTTAATACTCTTGTATTATACTCTTTAATTTTTCATGGTGTCAATAAAAAAAGCAGAACAAAAGCTATCATTTCTTGTTCTGCCTTATTTTTTCTCATCAACTATAAACAGCGGCACCTCATCTTTACCCACCATGTTGTAATCCTCACGGGCGAGCTTTTCAATATAACGCGGGTCATCCAGACGTTTACGCTCTGCCTCCAGCTCAGTCTTCTGTTTTTGTAAAGCAGCAATACGTTGCTGTGTAGCAGCCTGTTCCTGTTTAATCTGATAAATAGAATACTCCTGCTTGCCGATAACGAACAGGCAGGCAACAAACAGCAGCATCATAAAGACATTAAAAGCTTTAGATTTATGTCTTACACGACGTCTAACCATATCATAGCCCCCCAGCATTGAGTATTCCGCAGTATATCTTTAGAAAAGCCCGGCAGCAGCTGCCGGGCTTAAAGCACTATAACAGCTTATTATTTTACGTTAACAGCATCCTTGAAAGCTTTACCGGCTTTGAAAGCAGGGATGGTTGCAGCAGGAATAACTACCTTCTCACCATTTTGCGGATTTTTACCTTCACGTTCTTTACGAGCACGTGCTTCAAAAGTACCAAAGCCTACTACTTGTACTTTGTCACCCTTAGCAACTACCTCTTTAACGGTTTCCAGGGTAGCGGTGATAGTTTTTTCAACGTCTTTTTTGGTTAAGCCGGCTTTTTCAGCAACAGCAGCGATTAACTCAGTCTTGTTCATCAAAAATTCCTCCTTAATTATGACTTTAGTTATTATTGCAAATGCTTGCGGAGCACGTAACTTCGTAACGTAACTCAAATTTAACTAGCAATAGTATTCTACACTGTCAAACGTTTTCCTGCAAGCCTTTTCCGAAAATATTTATAAATTACGGGGAAAATAGCGTTATTTTAGTAACTTTATTGTAATTTCACCTTATAAATCGTTCTTTCCTTCCAAATCCTTAGCCTGATCCCAAAATTTATCCAGCTCAGTCAAAGTGAAATCCTGCCATGTTTTGCCGCTGACTTCCACCTGTTTTTCCACGTAATTAAAACGGGAAGCGAAACGGTTATTAGTTCCGTCCAAAGCTACCTCCGGCTCAATGCCGTTATGACGCGCATAATTTACTACAGCAAACAGCACATCGCCAAGCTCACTCTCGGCAGCAGACTTGTCGCCTGCCTGCAAAGCCTCCTGCAGCTCGCCCAGCTCCTCCTGTACCTTAGCCCATACGGATGCGCTGTCCTGCCAGTCAAAGCCTACCTTGGCAGCCTTGCTCTGCAGCTTATAGGCACGCAGCAGCGCTGGCAGTCCCTGAGATACGCCATCTAATACATGCTTGCGTTCCTGCTTTTCCTGTTTCTTGATAGCTTCCCAATTTACCAGCACCTCATCGCTGTTGTCGACATGTGTATCGCCGAAAACATGCGGATGACGGCGGATAAGCTTATCCGTAACCTCGTCGATAACATCCTGCAGATCAAAGCGTCCTGCCTCCTGTGCCATACGGGCATGGAAAACAACCTGCATGAGCACGTCGCCAAGCTCCTCACGCATGCCATCAACGTCGTCAGCGTCCACAGCCTCCAGATATTCGTAAACCTCTTCAATCATATTGCTACGGATGGATTTATGTGTCTGCTCTTTGTCCCATGGGCAGCCGCCAGGCTCACGCAGAGTACGCATAACATCAGCCAAAGGCTGGATGTCAAAATCATCAAAGCCTGCTTCCGGCAAAAAGTCCTCCGCATAGCCTTCTTCTTCGCCTTCCTCGGCAAAATCGTCCTCATCCTCGCCAAAGGTAATAATACCGGGAACAGCTTCCGCATCGTCAACCTTTTCAAATACGGTATTCTCTGCTCCCTCAGCCATCGGCGGAATATAAGCGCTCGTAAGATGGTCGATATTCGGCTGTCTGTCCAACTCGAACAGCTTAATCGGACGGCATTCCTCATCAGGCAAACCCAGATTACGCAGGAAATAAATTTCATACTCGTCAGGCAGTACATCCATCAGCGCAATTTTCAAATCACCGGCAACCATCTGGCTGTAAACCTGAGTAATCATCAGCGGATGCTGTCCGGCACTTGCAATCTCCGCAAAATCCTGCGCGTCAATAATCTGCAGGCCCGCAATCGGGTCGATACCCAGCTCAACGTAAGCCAGGTCCAAGAAGCTCATGGACGGCTTAATCAGCAGCTTAATGCCCTGTGCCTTCGCAGCAGTGCGCATTAAAACAACGGTTTTTTCCGCAACCAGCGGGCTGCCCGGTACTGCGTAAACAACATCACCGCTGTGCGCTGCTGCCAGCACACGCTCAACAACACTGTTATAAACCTCTTCAAAGGAAGTAGCCTTTTCGTATAAATCGTCACATGAAGTAAATTTTACGTTTTGCTTTTCCAGCTCGGCAACGGTAGGATGCACCGCCGTGCGCAGGATAACCTGAGCGCAGTTTTGCAGAAGTCCCATAGTTTCCAACGAAAGATGTCCCACAGCACCGGGACCTAAGCCGACAATTGTAATTGTTCCCATGATAGTACGCCTTCTTTCTTGATTATTTAAAAAATCGTTTCACTGCCGGCAGCTGACGCAGCTCCTGTCTGTTCAGCACACCAAAAAGCGGCAGCAATACGATATAGCTTATCCCGGCAGCCAGCATAGCGGCGATTGTTGCCAAAGCCGACGCACCGCCAAGCAGCATATGCACTTCTACGGCAACAGCACCCATCACCGCAGCTGCGGCAATGATTTTCGCAATACTAAGCCAGGAAAATCTTATACTTAATTTATACAACGCTATAATATTCAACAGCGCCGTCACACCAAAGTTAATATTCGTTGCCCATGCTGCGCCGGCAATACCATATTCCGCATTCGTCAGCTGACAGACAGCAACCAGCTTGGCTACAATACCGAAAAGCATATTCAGCATCGGCAGATTGGTGTGCCCCATTCCCTGCAGCATACCTGTTGTAACCTGCTGCAGACCTAAAAGGCAGATGGCAGGCGCCGAATGCATAATAGCAACGCCGGCCTTCGCCGTACCGTAAAGCAGCAGGCTGATAGGCTCCGCCAGCACCAACATGCCTACGGAAGCAGGCACTGTTATCAGGCAGCACAGCTTCATAGCGGTCGCCGCCTTTTGCTCGATAATCTGCCATTTATTCAAAGCAAAGGCTTCGGAAACAGCAGGCACAAGGCTTGTTGCCAGCGACATCGTCGGTATCGTGGCCATTAAGAGCAAGGGCTGCGCCATGCCTGCCAGATAGCCGAACTGCGCCGTCGCCTGCTCCACACTAAGACCGCTGTCAATCAATCGGCCGGGCACCAGCAATACGTCAATGCTGCTTGTAACAGGCACGAGTATATTGGCGCAGGACACTGGCAAAGCCAACAGCAGCAGGCTCTTAATCAATACTCTGCTGCGCACAAGCTCGCCAGTTGGTGTCTGCATCTTCACTGCATCAGTCTGCCATTGCTTGCGGTAATAGCGATAAAAGCAGCCCATAACTACAAGACCGGTCAAGCTGCCAGGCACAGCGCCGAAGGCAGCACCGGCAGCAGCGTATTCCAGACCGTAGGGCAGCAGCACATACGCCAGCACCACCATCGTCACTACGCGGATAAACTGCTCTACAATCTGCGATACCGCAGGCGGTGTCATCAACTGATGTCCCTGAAAATACCCGCGGAAGCTGGCTAAAATCGTAGCAAAGAAAATTGCCGGTGTCAGCGCTATAAGCGAATAATAGGCACGCGCATCGGTAATAACGCCGGCATCAACCAGCCAGCCCGCCGCCAACACCAGACAAACCGCCAGCACCGCGCCCACGCAGGCCATCAGGCGCAGCGAAACACGAAACACCTGACGCACATTAGCATAGTCCTTCTGCGCCAGAAAGCCTGCGACAATAATCGATATTGCCACCGGAATGCCGGCCGCAGAAATCGCAAGCAGCAAAAGGTATACGGGATAAGCCATCTGGTAAAGACCGATACCCTCGCCGCCCAGCAGACGTGAAAGCAGGATGCGGTTCACAGAACCGATAACCTTTACCATCAGTCCTGCCAATGTCAGAATCATTGCGCCGCGCAAAAATTTATCACTGCTCATCTCCTGCTTTCACCTCCTTTAATCAATCTTCCAATATCAGAGCAGGCAAAGTCTGCTCCAGCCACGCCAGGGGCTCCTGCTTTGACGTACCCATTCTGTACGTCAGCTGCTGCTCCTGACCGTTTTTCAATGTCATCGTCTTAGGATGCTGCATCAGCAGCTTCAGAACTGCCTCCGGGTTTACCTGTGCCTTCTCTCCGAAGGTCAGACGAATAATTCCCTGACGCACATTTACGCCACGTATTTTCAGCACTCGGCACAAGCCCTTAAGCGCTGCCAAACGCCAGAGCATTTCCACCTCCGGCGGCGGATTGCCGAAGCGGTCGATAATTTCGTCCAGAAAATCCTCCCGCTGTGAATATTCCAGCTCGCTGAAGCGACGATACAGCTCCATTTTATAACGCGGATCCGGAATATAGCTGTCCGGAATATAGGCCTCTGCCTGAATTTCCAGAACCGGCTCCGGCTCAGGCTCGGCCTCCTTGCCATTTTTCAGGCGCTCAATGGTTTTTTCCAGCATCTCGCAATAAGCGGCAAAGCCTATACCGGTAATATGTCCGTGCTGCTGCGGCCCCAGCAAATTGCCGGCACCGCGGATTTCCAAATCACGCATAGCAATCTTAAAGCCTGCGCCCAGCTCCGTAAAATCACGGATAGCCTGCAGACGCTTTTCAGCAATTTCGCTGAGCGCCTTATTAGGCTGATAAACAAAGTAAGCATAAGCAAGACGCGAGCTGCGTCCTACACGGCCACGCATCTGGTAGAGCTGCGAAAGGCCGAAGTTGTCGGCACCGTCGATAATAATCGTATTCGCCAAAGGTACGTCCAGACCGTTTTCCACAATCGTCGTACACAAAAGCACGTCGCAGCCGCCCTCATAGAAGGTAATCATGGCATCCTCTAATGCGTCCTCATTCATCTGCCCGTGGGCAATTTTAATGCTGATGCCCGGTACCAGACGGCGCAGCTTGGCAGCCAGCGGCTCCAAAGCGCTTACTCTGTTGCTGATATAGTAAATTCTGCCGCCGCGGCGCAGCTCACGCTCCAGCGCCTCCTTAATCATGCCGTCGTTATATTCGCTGACATAGGTTTCAACCGGCAGACGGTCCTCCGGCGGCGATTCGATAACGCTCATATCACGGCCGTTGACCAGCGCCATATGCAAAGTACGCGGAATAGGTGTCGCGGAAAGCGACAAAACATCTATGCCGAGATGCCATTTCTTGATTTTTTCCTTTTGGGCAACGCCAAAGCGCTGCTCCTCATCGATAATCAGCAGGCCGAGGCTGGTAAAATTCACATCAGGCTGCAGCAGACGGTGCGTACCGATAAGAATATCAACCTTACCGTCGGCAACCTCCTGCAAAACAGTGCGCTGCTCCTTCGGCGTACAAAATCGGTTCAGCAGGCGAACCTCTACGCCGAAATTGCGCACGCGCTCCTTGAACGTAATATAATGCTGCTGTGCCAGCACTGTTGTAGGCGCCAGCACCGCCACCTGCTTGCCGTCAAGCACAGCCTTAAAGGCAGCACGCAAGGCTACCTCAGTTTTGCCGTAACCGACATCACCGCAGAGCAGGCGTTCCATCGGTTGCGGCTTTTCCATATCAGCCTTGATTTCGGCAATCGCCTTCAGCTGGTCAGGTGTTTCCTCGTAAGGAAAGGCTGCTTCAAAGTCCTTTTGCAGCTGACAGTCCGGCGAAAAAGCATGTCCGGGCATAATCTGCCGCTGTGCATACAGACGCAGCAGCTCCTCCGCCAGCTCCGTAATCGCCTTAGCTGCCTTGGCCGTAGTGCGCTTCCAGTCATTGCCGCCCATTTTCGACAGACGTGGCACACTGCCCTCACTGCCGACATATTTATGCAGCATACCGACCTGCTCAACAGGAACATAGAGCTTATCGTCACCGGCATAGGCCAAAAGCAGATAATCACGGTGGATGCCGTCAACCTCGACGTTTTCTACACCTATATAACGGCCGATACCATGAACCTTATGAACAACGTAATCTCCGGCCTTGATATCCGAAAAATACTGCAGCTGTTGGCCCTGATTTTTGGTATGCAAGCGTTTGCGCTTCTGCATGCCGAAAATATCATTTTCTGTCAGCAGCAGCCATTCTTCATCCCAGAAGCGAAAGCCGTGATCCAAATCGCCGTAGGTTACATTGACGACTCCCGGCTCAAAGCTCTTTTGGGCAAAATGTCCCTTTAAGCCGTAGTTGCGCAGATTATCCGCAAAGCCACGGGCCTTAATGCTGCCGGAAAGCATAATCAGCGGCGTAATTCCCTCCGCCAGCCAGTTCTGCAAATCCTCCACCAGCAAATTAGTATTCTTATTATACGGCGCAACCGCGCGCACCGGTATATTCAGCGAAGGCAGCTGCTGCAGATAGCTGTGACCCAACGCCGATACCAGCACAGCACCGTTCGCGGCAAGCTGCTCTATAAGCTCCTGCTTGCCGAAAAGTTCGGAGGCATGCTCCTTGTTTTCCTTGTCCAGCTTTTCCAGCATACTGAAAACATGCACCGGCTCATCAACAACTACCATAGTATCCGCAGCGCAATATTCAAAGATATCGGCATCATAGCTGAAGCTTTCATCCACCTTCAGCGGAGCAATTTTGATACTGGTGAGAGTCTGCAGACTGCGCTGGGTGTCAACATCAAAGCTGCGCATAGCGTCAAGCTCATTGTCGAACCATTCTATGCGTACCGCCGCACTGCTGTTAATCGGGTACACGTCCAGAATATCGCCGCGCAGGCAGAACTGCCCCAAAGCATCAACCTGCTCCGTACGCTCATAGCCCAAATCAAGCAACGCGGCAGCTATATTACGCTGTTCGTGCTCCTCGCCGACAGCGAGCTGCAGCGCCTTGCCGGACATACCGCTCGGGCGCAGCTGCTTTTGCTGCAGCGCCTCTGCTGTAATGAAAACAATGCCACGCTCCTCACCGCTCAGAAAGCGCAGTGCAGCCGCACGTCCGGCCTGCAGCTCCAGGCTCTGCGTATCGGCCTGCACACGCGGCAGGCTTACAGGATAAAGCTCCTGCATCGGCAAATCGGGGTACAGATAATTAAGCTCGCGGCGATAAGTGCGTATTTCCTCACGCGAAGCAGTAATAAAGGCCATACTGCCCTTGCCGCCAAGCAGCTTATCTGCGGCAGCAAAAAAGACCGGCTTGCTGCTTCCAGCCAACCCGGTTAAAATACAGGCCTGTTTTTTCTTTTGATATTCGGCTGCCTGCCGCACTTCCTTGACAGCGGCAACCTTATTGACTAATAAATTTTCCATAGGCTATACAAATTGATAAATAGGGCTGTTACAAACGTAACAGCCCTATAATCTGTTTTAAAATCAGAGCTTAACAGCAAGTACTTTGCGGTCCAGGCTGTGAATAGCATCAACGAAACGTACAGTGCCGGTTTTGTAACGGGCAGAAATAGTATGAGTACGTACGCCGTCGCCGAAGTAACGCAGACCGTTCAGCATGTTGCAGTTGGTAATAGCGGTAGCAGTAAACATGCAGTCATCGCCTTTTACCAAATCATCCAGAGTCAGCACCTTGTTAACATCAGCAATACCCATCTTCAGGCAACGTTGAGCCTGTGCTTCATCTTCGGGAACCAGACGAGCTTGCATATCGCCACCCAGGCATTTAACAGCAGCAGCACCCAAAACACCTTCCGGAGCGCCACCCTTACCAACGTACATATGCACGCCGCTGCCTTCGATGCAGCATTCAACAATCGGGTTAACGTCGCCGTCGGTAATCAGGGAGATACGTGCGCCTGCTTTACGGATTTCGTCCATCAGGCCGTAATGACGTTCGCGGTCCAGCAGAACTACGTTCAGGTCGCTTACTTTACGGTCCATTGCTTTAGCAACGCGTGCCAGGTTTTCGCTCATCGGAGCATTGATATCGATGCAGCCTTTAGCACGGGGGCCGACAGCGATTTTATCCATGTACATATCAGGAGCATGCAGCAGGCAGCCACGCGGAGCGATAGCAATAACTGCGATAGCGCCGTTTTGTCCTTTCGCAACCAGGTTGGTACCCTCAATCGGGTCAACAGCGATATCAACCTCAGGGCCGCCGGCACCTACTTCTTCGCCGATATACAGCATCGGTGCTTCATCCATTTCGCCTTCGCCGATAACAACGGTACCTTTAATGTTTACGGTATCAAAAGCTGCGCGCATAGCGTCAACAGCCAGACCGTCAGCACCGTTCTTGTCGCCTCTGCCTACAAGATGACCGCAGGCAATAGCTGCCGCCTCGGTTACACGTACAAATTCCAAAGAAAGCTCTCTGTTCATTCTTCACAACACTCCTTAATATAAATTCAATATAGTAATAGCACTGCTTGCACAGCACAAAGAATTAACTACATGTCCAATCTTTATTATGCCACGTTTATTCTGATTAATCAATCTAAATTTTATTTACAGTAAAAGCATCAGGCAAACCTGCCACGGTAAAACAAAAACAATATACAGCAAAAACAGGCTGAACACTACGGTTACACCTGCACGGAAGGCATCTACAAGGTACACTGCCTCCAATGACCGCACCAGAAGATACAGCATCCACAGACAGCCTATAAGAAACAGCACACCTAAAAGTGGCAAGCCGTTAAGCCCCATCCTGCCCGCAAGCAAGGCCCCCGGTGTGAGCAGCAGAAACGGCAGCGTCGTATACCCCAAAAGGCAGATGAGCCCGACAGGGTCGCCTGCCAGCGCACCGAAGGTTTCCATAATGCCGTGCAGCAAAAAACCGTAAAGCGTTAAAGCTGTTCCCGCAATCAGCACCGTAGCAATAATAATGCCGAAGCGCACCTCCAGCGGCGAATCCAGCAGCCAGCAATTTGTTGCTACGCCAAAAAAGCTGAAGCTGAGAGTGAAATAAAAAGCACTGCGCCAAAGAGAAGGCTGCTTGGCAATCGCAGCCATGCCTGCACCGGGCTCAAAAAGTACCTCAAAGGTTTTGCGCCTCATAGCTCATCACCTCGTCATACCGCCTGCCGGCGCCCCGCTCTGCTGCAGACTGCCTGTCAGCTGGTTTACAAGCTCTGTTTTAATCAGCTCCGCAATATGAGCGCTGAGCAGAAACTCCCACGGCTGCTGTTTTTCCTTAGCCTTCACCGGCGGCAGTCCGTCGGCACCCGGCTTAATCTTGCCCAATTCACCTGCTGCGGCAAGCGCATCGTAATAATCACCGATTTCATCTACCAAGCCAAGGTTCTTAGCCTGCAGACCGGTATAAACACGGCCGTCAGCCAAGGATTTTACCTTGCTTTCTTCCATCTTGCGTCCTACGGCAACAGTTGTCACGAACTGCTCGTAGATTTCGTTGACGATGTTCTGCAAAATAGCCTGCTCCTCCGGTGTCATCGGTCTGTCACTGCTCATAATATCCTTATAGGGTCCGCTTTTAATCTTATTGCTGGTGATGCCTATTTTCTTGAACAGCTCCTCCGTATTCATGTACGGCATATACACACCGATACTGCCGGTAAGCGTTGTAGCGTTGGCATAAACCTTGTCACTGGCGCAGGCTGCAATCCAATAGGCAGCGCTGGCACCGGTATTGCCCATAGTTGCAACTATCGGCTTTTTGGTTTTCTCCTTAAAGCGCTTCAACTCACGTCCGACCTCTTCCGCAGCCGTAGCACTGCCGCCGCCGCTGTCAATACGCAGGACTAATGCTTTGACGCTGTCATCAGCCGCAGCCTCACGAATCTGCTTCATAATGCTGCCGCTTGTTACACCGCTGGTCTGGCTGAAAATATTGTCCTTGCTGTCCGCACCGCTCGCAATCGTACCGAAAATATTGATTACGGCCACACGGTCAGGTACAGTAACAGTTTTCTCGGCATTGTTATTTCCCTTGAGCAATGAAACGACAAAGCTCAACACAGCCAGAATCAATACCGCACTGATAAAAATTTTCTTAAGCATTCAATCACTCTCCTCCCTAATTTTTAGTATAACATAAGCAAAAACTCCCCTCAGGCGTATGCCTTACGGCAATTGCGCCTAAGGTGCCTAAGAGGAGTATTTTTATTTTCCGAAAGCAACGTCGGCTTAAGCTCAGCGCTTTCAGGATAACCTTATTGGTGATGTTTTACCGCCGCACCCACAAACTCTCTGAATAACGGATGCGGATTTGTCGGACGGGATTTAAATTCTGGATGGAATTGCGCACCGAGGAACCACGGATGCTCGCTCTCAGGCAATTCAACAATCTCTACCAGACGGCCATTAGGCAGTGTGCCGCCTAGAACTAATCCCTTGCCCACAATTTCCTCACGGAAAGCATTGTTGAACTCATAACGATGACGATGACGTTCGTAAATCAGCTCTGCATTGTAAGCCTTGCTGGTCAGCGTATCGGGATAAACCTTACACGGATACAGTCCCAGACGCATCGTACCGCCCAAATCCTCAACGTCAAGCTGTTCCGGCATCAGGTCGATAACAGGATGTGTGCTGTTCGGATTGAACTCTGAGCTGTTGGCATCAGCCATACCGCAAACGTGACGGGCAAATTCAATTACTGCGCACTGCATGCCCAGGCAGATACCGAAGAACGGAATCTTGTGCTCACGCGCATATTGAATAGCCTTAATCTTGCCCTCAATACCGCGGTTACCGAAGCCGCCGGGCACCAGAATGCCGTCAACACCGGCCATAACCTTAGCCATATCAGTATCATCTGCTTCGATTTCTTCTGCATTTACCCAATGGATATCAAGCTCGGCTTCATTGGCAACTGCTGCATGACGCAAGGATTCCGTAATAGAAATATAGGCATCCTGCAAAGCAACGTATTTGCCGACTACAGCGATAGTTACCTTTTTGTCATATTTTTTCAGGATGCGGGCCACCATATCATGCCAGCCCTGCATATCCTTCGGCTTGTCCTCCATTTCCAGCTTGCGCAGGACAATAGTATCAAGTCCCTGCTCCTCCATGAGCATCGGTACCTCGTAAATGCTTCTTGCGGTAAGGTTTTGAATAACTGCGTCCGGATCAACGTCACAGAACATAGCCATTTTTTCGCGCATTTCCTTGGAAATAGGCTTTTCGCTGCGGCAAACGATAATATCAGGAGAAATACCGATGCTGCGCAGCTCTTTGACGCTATGCTGAGTCGGTTTGGTTTTCAGCTCACCGGCTGCGGAAATATACGGTACCAGCGTAACATGAATATAAAGCACATCGTTCTTACCTACATCCTTTTTTACCTGACGGATAGCTTCCAAAAACGGCAGGCTTTCAATATCACCTACAGTACCGCCGATTTCCGTAATAACGAAGTCGGCATTATCCTGTTGGCCTACGCGGAAAACGCGCTCTTTGATTTCATTTGTGATATGAGGAATAACCTGTACGGTACCGCCAAGATAATCGCCACGGCGTTCTTTATTTATTACACTCTGGTAAATCTTGCCTGTGGTCGTATTGGAGTTTTTGGACAGGTTAATATCAATAAAGCGTTCGTAATGTCCCAAGTCAAGGTCAGTTTCCGCACCGTCATCTGTTACAAAAACCTCGCCATGCTGATACGGGCTCATTGTGCCCGGGTCAATATTGATATACGGGTCGAACTTCTGGATAGTAACCCTATAGCCGCGGCTTTTCAGCAAACGGCCTAAAGACGCAGCAGTGATGCCCTTGCCCAAAGAAGAAACAACGCCGCCTGTCACAAAAATGTACTTTGTATTAGTAGTCATGATTTTTAACCCCCTCAGATTTCATAAAATGCTACAAAAATATTAAATTGTATCTAAACTCACTGCAGGCGGCAAAGCCTCACGGACTCTGCCACCTGCAAAAGAATTTCTTAAATTACATTCTTTCCGGAGCAGAAACGCCCAGAATACCCAACGCATGACGGATGGTGTGACCAACTGCCTTCACCAAAGCAATGCGGGCTTGTTGCAAGTCTGTATCTACGCCCAGAATACGGCATTGGTTATAGAAGGAGTGGAACAGGGTTGCCAGCTCGTAGGTATAGGTTGCCACATGATGTACAGCACGCTCACGGGCTGCACGGGCAAGCAGTTCCGGATATTCGCCCAGCTTTTTAACAAGCGCCAGCTCTTCGGTAGCCTGCAGAGTATCCAGCTTCAGCTCGTCCAGAGTAACTTCCTCAATGCCTGCTTCAGCAAGCTGACGGGCAATGCTGCAGATACGCGCATGTGCATATTGGATATAGTAAACCGGGTTCTCGTTGGATTTTTCGGTAGCCAGAGTCATATCAAAATCCAGCTGGCTGTCTAAGGAACGCATGCAGAAGAAGTAACGTGCCGCATCAACGCCAACCTCATCCATCAGCTCGCGCAAAGTGATGGTTTCGCCGGTACGCTTGGACAGCTTAACGATATCGCCGTTGCGGTACAGGCGTACCATTTGCAGCAGCAGCACCTCCAGCTTATCGGCATCAAAGCCCAAAGCACTTACAGCAGCCTTCACGCGGGCAATATAACCGTGGTGGTCAGCGCCCCACAGGTTGATGATGCGGTCGAAGCCGCGCTCGAATTTGTTGCGGTGATATGCAATATCGGCAGCAAAGTAGGTGGAAACGCCGTTGTCACGGATAACAACGCGGTCCTTATCATCGCCGTAAGCAGTGGAATTAAACCATTTTGCGCCGTCCTTTTCATAAACGCAGCCTTTTTCCTCAAGGAATTCGCAAGCCTCACGGATTTTATTGGCATCATGCAATGATTGCTCGCTAAACCATACATCGAAGGTTACGCCGAAAGCTTCCAAGTCCTCTTTCAGGCCTGCCAGCTTTTCTTTATAAGCAATCTCCAGGAATTTAGCCAGACGCTCTTTTTCCTCTAAAGCAACAAATTCCTTGCCATAGATACGGATAATGCGCTGAGCGGTTTCAATGATGTCATAGCCATGGTAGCCGTTTTCCGGGAAAGGAATGCCGGTCGGCATTTCATCCAGCTGTTTAACGGTCAGGTCGGCAGGAACGCCGCCCATTTCCTCCAGCTTCAACAGCTGCAGATAACGTGCATTGACAGAAGCTGCCAGATTGTTCATCTGATTGCCGGCATCATTGATATAATATTCACTTTCAACATCATAGCCTGCAGCACGCAGCAGGTTAACCATAGCACTGCCGACTGCGGCACCGCGGGCATGGCCTACATGCAACGGGCCGGTGGGGTTAGCGCTTACATATTCAACCTGAACGCGGCCCAAGCCGTTAGCAGGCAGGTTGCCGTAGTTTTCACCGGCAGCCAGAATGCCTGCCAGCAAATCAGCGGTCCAGTTTTGTTTCAGATAGAAATTGATGAAACCGGGGCCGGCAATTTCCATTTTATCTACGGAAGCACAGTCCAGATTATCAACAACAGCCTGTGCAATCTGACGCGGTGCACAATGCAGGCTGCGGGCAGACTGCATAGCAAAGTTGGTTGCAAAATCGCCGAATTCCTTTTGCGGCGGAACCTCCAGCATAACCTCGGGCAAAGTACCCGGTTTCAAAGTGCCATTATCGATAGCTTTTTGCGCTGCATCTTTAATGGCAGCGGCTAATAAATCCTTTATATCCAAAGCAAAATCTCTCCTTCTCTTTATTTATTGCTTATTTTGTTTCGTAAATAGGGTCATTAGTCAGTTCAACGCCCAGCTTTTTAAATACCTTGAAATCTCCCTCTGTCAGCATAACGGTGGAATGTGCCTGGCAACCTTTCAGCTCCGGCAGCTTTTCCAGCGCCAGCTTAGCCAGACTGTCCGTTGCAGCACACATAGAAAGCGCTATCAGCACCTCATCCATATGCAGACGCGGATTGCTGCTGCCAAGGTAGCGTGTTTTCAGATTCTGAATCGGGTTGATGTAGGTCGGCGAAATCAGGTGCATTTCATCCGCAATACCGCCCAGTTCCTTAATAGCGTTCAACAGCACGGCACTGGCAGGTCCCAGCAAATCTGTAGTTTTGCCGGTAACAATTCTGCCATCGGCAAGCTCCAGCGCAATAACAGCGCACTTGCGTTCTTCCGCAACCTGCTTGGCTACTGTAACAACGCGGCGGTCATTTACGCTGACCTTAGCCTGCTTCATCAGCAGCTCCAGCGTATAAACCTCCTGCTTAGTAGCCTCATCCAATGCCAGACGGTTCAGGGACTGATAATAGCGACGGATAATTTCCTGACGGGAAGCCTCGCAGCAGACCTCATCATCACAGATGCAATTGCCTGCCATATTAACGCCCATATCGGTAGGCGATTTGTACGGGCAATAGCCGTAAATACCTTCAAAGATTGCTGCAAGTACGGGATAAATTTCAACGTCACGGTTATAATTTACTGTGGTTACGCCATAAGCCTCCAAATGGAAGGGGTCAATCATATTAACGTCCTGCAAATCTGCCGTAGCAGCCTCATAAGCCATGTTTACAGGATGCTTCAAAGGCAGATTCCAGATGGGGAAGGTTTCGAATTTAGCATAACCGGCCTTAATGCCGCGTTTGTTTTCATGATACAGCTGTGACAGGCAGGTAGCCATCTTGCCGCTGCCGGGACCGGGAGCAGTTACAACTACCAGCGGACGTGTAGTTTCTACATAATCGTTCTGTCCATAGCCCGCATCGCTGACAATATGCTCCACATTATGCGGATAGCCTTCAATCGGATAATGGTAATAAACCTTGATATCCAAAGCCTCCAGCTTATTCTTGAAGCTTTCGATGGATTTCTGCCCCTTATATTGCGTAATAACAACGCTGCTGACATAAAGTCCCTTAGAACGGTAAACCTTTACCAGGCGCAGTACGTCCAAATCGTAGGTCAGACCTAAATCGTGACGCACCTTGTTATTTTCAATATCATCGGCATTGATGGAAATAATCATCTCTGCCTGATCCGCAAGCTGCAGGAGCATCTGCAGCTTACTGTCCGGAGCAAAGCCCGGCAGTACGCGGGAAGCATGGTAATCATCGAACAGCTTGCCGCCGAATTCCAAATAAAGCTTATCGCCGAATTTACTGATGCGCTCTCTGATATGCTCAGATTGCATGGTCAAATATTTTTGATTATCAAAGCCTATTTTCATATTAAATTTCCTCAACCTCAATTAAAATCTTCATCTCGCCATAAGGCTTATCATCATGATACAAGGTATATTCCATTTCCAGCTGCCACATGCCGTTACGGAAACGGGTATATACATAACTGGTTTCCGTCGTCAGAGGAATTTTCATATAAGGTGTCTGATAAAGGCTTTTATCTACATATCCACGGCGGAATTCCTGTCTGTGGTCCACGCTGCCGCTGCGCATGACTATAACGTGCTCATCGTCCCATTTCAGCGTTGTCTTGGTATTATCCAGACCGGACTGTTCATCCTCCTTATAGATTACGTAGTATTTGCCGCCTTTTTCCGTCATCATACCCGTATACTTTTGTTCAGAAGCCTGAGCCTCACTGCCCTCATCCTTCGTTGTACTCAAAATACGAATTTTTACCGGCTGCATAATACGTGCCTCCATAAACAAGAGAGAGCCTGCACCGTTTCGCCACACCATTATGATCGAAAGGTTGCAAGCCCTACAAGATTTTTGTCAATCTAATGCCATTAAACTTTTCTGCACTAAAAGACCTCTTATATTCTTCAATATTATATAACAGCTATAGAGCACAGTCAAGAAATTGCATAAGGAAGTGCAGGATTTCCCATAACAGCAAGCTTAAAAAATCAACCAAAAACGACAGAGTATACTGCCATAGTATAGCTCTGTCGTCAGCTTTTTAATATAAAATTTATTTTTTAGCTTCTTCCTTGGCTGCTTCTTTCTGCTGCGGCAGCATTACACTGAAATCATTCAGCAAAGGCTTCTCGCCGTTCAGCTTGAAAAGATATACGAAGCGGGCAGCCGGTTTTTTCTCTGCAGCAACCTGATACAGCAGCACGTCTGCGCCATTATGTTTTTCAACAACAATCAGTTGATTGGTGGTCAGCTTACCGAAATCCTTAGCAAGCTGTGCATGCAGATTATTGTAAGCCTTTTCATTCCAGTTCTTTTGCATATCCTCGGTCATCATGGAGGTAACTGCCTTGTAGTTGCCACCGTTGATAAATTTGTCAACAATAACTTCCTCTTCGTCCAGCACTTTACCGTTGGATGCGCTGCAAACTGCGCTGACAGCCAGCATCATAATCATTGTAACCAGCATTAATATTTTTTTCATGGAAAATTCTCCTCCCTATATGCTTAATATGTGTTTAATTATAGTCTTTCGTGCCAACAAGTGCAAGCGTTACCATAAAAACTTTACAAATCTTTTCCGCTAACGATAAAATTAAGCACAGCATTAAAGATTTTTGTTTTTCCACTCCGTCAGCTGGCTGCTGAAGGCTTCCCACTGCTGCGGCAATGCTTCCAGCGCCGCATCGGCCTTAGCCTGCTCCCAGCCGCTGAACAAGGCTGCTTCATAGCGCAGCTCTTTGATTTTGGGATGTGCCGCCACCAGCTTCTCTACCATCATGGTGTTGATATAATCATCGTGCAACAGGCCCAGCATATCCTGCAGATACTTCAGGCTACGCAAAAGGCTTGCTTCCGGAGCCAGCTCCGGCACGCTCTGCAGCGCATAACGGAAGCGCTTGAGCTTGATGCGGATGCGGTGCAGCTGCTCCATATTATGCAAATCGGGATATTTTTCCGGCAGCTCCATCAGCTTGTCATACCAGTTACCGAAGCTACGTGACAAAAACTCTGCCAATGTCAGCTCCTTTTCAGGCGCAGGCACGCTGTACAGCCACAAAAGCAAACGGGCCAGCTCCAACGTCAAGCGGTTCAGCCTCAGCCCGCGCAGCGCCTTAGCTGCAGCTGCACCGCGCAGCTGTGTCAAAAGCTCCGTAAGCTGCGGCAGTGCAGCTTCCTGCTGCTCACGGTTGCGCTGCAGACGCGAGCAGATTTGCAGCGCCACATCGTACTCCCGCACATCACCCAAACGATTGGTGCTCGCCTTCAACACTCCCTGCCAATGCACCGCCTCCTGCTCAGGCAGCAGCGGCTTGCATAGAGTCAGCAGCGAGCGCAGACGTCTGAGCTTTACCCGCAGCTGACGCAGCAGGCTGCGTTCCGGGCCACGGCTCAAGACCTCCTGCCACAGCTTGCTTACATAATAAACTTGCCAGGGAAGATGACAATACAGCAGGCTCATAGCGCTGTCGGCATTGTAGGCCGCCAGCTGCTTTTGGTCAAAACAGCCGCGCAGCTGGTCCAGTCGCTGCGAAAAATCCGGCTCCTCCAGCACAAATTTTGTTTTGGAGGCCAGCAGCTTCTGCAGCAGACTGTCAACAGCTTCTGCAGCTTCCGCATTATGATATTCAAATTCAATAATGATATCCGCTATCGCCAACAGCTTATCGCTCACAAGCAAAGTGCCCCAGGCACAATACAATCGAATGCCGTCCGTATTTTCCGGTGTAAAGCGCGTCAGGCGATATTTGTACATATCATTATCGTTAAAATATTTTTCTTTGATTTTTACCTTTACGGTACTGCCAGGCAGCAGCCTTTTCGCAAGATTAAGCAGCTGCGCCTGGTTTTTTACTTCCAGTCCATGCAGACACAGCTTGTGTTTCATGACATCTACCTCCCGGACCTTGACGCTTTTTTATGCGCTTATTTGTTCTTCGGTACAATTTCCAGCCAATAATTATCAGGGTCGGTAATAAAGTAAATTCCCATAGCAGGATTTTCGTAGCAGATGCAGCCCATTTCCTTATGCTTAGCATGCGCTGCTTCGTAATCATCTGCCAAAAATGCCAGATGGAATTCATTTTCGCCCAGATTATAAGCTTCCTTGCGGTCACGCAGCCAGGTAAGCTCCAGCAGATGCGGAGTTTTGCCGTCCGTCAGATATACCAGAATAAAGCTGCCGTCCTCGGCCACCTTACGGTGATCCTCCTTCAGGCCCAAAGCCTCCTCGTAAAACTTCAGGCTTTTTTCCAAATCCAACACATTAAAGTTATTATGTGCGAAAGTAAATTCCATAATGTACACCTCTCATCAAATTATATATTTAAAAGAACACTACCTGCTTCAAAAGCAATGCAGATAGAGCAATACCTGCTGCCAGCTTGCCGACAATCGCAAAAAAGCGCATCTTTGCTGCCGTCCATGCCAACTGTACAGCAGCCGCCGAAACACCCGTATGCGCCAGCTCATAGGCAAACGCAGCCGCAAAGGCACCGGCCATACCGCCGAGCAACGAGCCTAATATCGGAAAAATCAATGTACCGAGCAGAGTGCCGGCAAAGCTTCCCAAGGCAATGAAAATAACCGCGAACCAAGAAACTTTACTGCGTTTGATGCCGAAAAGGCCGACGCAGAACTCCCAAAATTCCCCCAAAGCATAAATAAGCACCATAGCAGACAGCAGTCTGCCGTTAAAATAAAGTACCTCATCAAAAAAAGCAAACATCAAGGATGTCAGCAAGAGTAAAGTATTCCCCGGAAGGTCAAATATTGTCAGTATCGGTCCCGATATAGCTATGAAGATTGCAAATGTACGCTCAACCAGCAGTTCCATAACATGCCTCCGTCTATTTATATTGTATTAATTATACCACATCCATAAACATACAAGTTTACTAAAGTGTCACGAGAATTAGAAATAAATGTAAAATCGTTGTGCGGTATCGCAGAAAATGCTAAAATTAGTTAAGCTAAAAATTTCTTAACCAAGGAGGTTCCCTCGTGAACGATATATTGCTTACTCTTAAACCATGGTACCCTTCCATAAGTGCCTTTATTTTCTTTACCGTTGTCCGCTACATTTATAAAAACTTTTTCATCCGCCTTTTACGCCGTCTGAATAACAAGGTATCCTTCGGCTACGGCGAGGATTTTCTTAACGCCTTTGAGACACCTATCAACATTGCACTCTTTATTATCGCGTTCTATGCGGCAATCAACCTGTCGCCGTTGGCATCAGTACACGATTTCAGCTTTACCGACCGCATTCTGCGAACGATCATTGTCACCAACTTTTTCTGGGGCCTGTATAACCTGATTGATACAACGCACGGCGTTTTCTTCGATTTGCTGGAAAGATTCGGTATCCAGACCGATGAAGCCATCGCCAACATTCTCGCGACTGTTTTCCGTATGATTATCATCATGCTGGGCTTTGTAACCGTAGCCCGCGAATGGAATTACGATATCAGCGCCTTTATCGCCTCCCTCAGTATCGGCTCTTTGGCTGTTGCATTTGCAGCCAAGGATGCGTTGGCCAACGTTTTCGGCAGTATGATAATCCTGCTCGACAAGCCCTTTAAAATCGGTGACTGGATTAAAGCCAACAGCATCGAAGGTATCGTTGAAAGCGTTTCCTTCCGCAGCACCTGTATCCGCACCTTTCCGCAGGAGCTTGTTTATATTCCGAACTCCCTCCTCAGTAATACGCCGATTACCAACTATACGCTGCGCGAACGTCGCCGCATCGACTTTACGCTTGGCCTGACCTACGGTACAACGGCTGCCCAAATCGAGGAATTTATCTTCAAGCTGAAAAATTATCTGGAGGATCTCACGCTTATTGATGAAAATGATGTACGCGTTCATTTCCTTACCTATAACAGCAGCAGCCTTGATATACGTGTTGTCTGCTACGCCAAAACAGGCAAGCACCTCGAATACCTCAACATTATGCAGGAAATCAACCTGCATACATTGGAGCTGCTTGAAGAGGTGGGCGTAAGCTGCGCCTTCCCCAGCACCAGTCTTTATTTTGAAACTCCGCTGCAGGAAAATGTTACCGAACAGCCTGCCAAAGCACAATCCGAAGCTGATAAACCAAAAGATAACAGCACCTCTGCCAACTGCTAATTCACTATTATTTTGCAGAAAAATTTTGCAAACTGAGTTATAATAAAATAAAGAATAATTTTCCGTTTTATCTCAGTTTATATTTACAGGAGGCTGCCTATGACTAACAATATTAAGCAAGCAATTATTATCGGCGGCGGTCCCGCCGGAGTAAGTGCCGCTCTTTATCTGGCGCGCGCCGGTCAAAAGGTATGCATCATTGAAAACGGCCCCGGCGCACTGGCCAAGGCACATAAAATTGACAACTACTACGGCATTGCCGCTTCCGGAGCCAAGCTTTATGCAGCAGGACTGGAGCAGGCACGCTCGCTGGGCGTAGAAATTTTGCAGGATGAGGTACTCGGCGTTGAATACACTGACTGCTTCACGCTCAGCTTAAAAAACACGGCCGAGCAGCTGCAAACGGAAGCTCTTGTTCTGGCTACCGGCAGCAAAAATATTACGCTCAACCTTCCCGGCCTTATCGAGCTGGAGGGCAAGGGCATAAGCTATTGTGCTGTTTGCGACGGCTTCTTCTTCCGCAAAAAGCGGGTGGCGGTTTTAGGCAACGGTGCCTACGCTCTGCACGAGGCGGCTTATCTTAAGCAGCTGGCAGGCAGCGTCACCATCCTGACCAACGGGCAAAGCGGTGACGCAGCCAAGGCTGCAGGCTTTGAGGTAAACACCTCTGTGCTGCAGGCAGTAGAAGGCAACGGCAAGCTCAGCAGCATCCGCTTTACCGACGGCAGCACGCTGGCCGTCGACGGCTTGTTCATTGCCTTAGGTACTGCAGACAGCACCGATATGGCGCGCAAACTCGGCGCAGAGCTGAACGGACGCTTCATCCGTATCGACGGCGATGGAGCGACTAACATCCCCGGACTTTTCGCTGCCGGCGACTGCACAGGTGGACTGATGCAGGTGGCTAAGGCAGTACACGAAGGCGCACGCGCCGGCCTGACAGCGTTAAAGTTTTTGCGCCAACATAAGACAGACGAAAACAGCAATAAATAACCAAAATTTTTATCCAAACACTGAAGGAGTGATAATTATGGCATTAGAAATTACTACAGCAAACTTTGAGCAGGAGGTTACCAACTCTACCCAAACAGTTCTCGTTGATTTTTGGGCATCCTGGTGCGGCCCCTGCCGTATGCAAGCTCCGATTCTGGAAGCCTTCGCTCAGGAGCACAGCGATATCAAGATTACCAAATGCAACGTTGATGATAATCCGGAGCTGGCAGAAAAATTTGCTATCATGAGCATCCCCAGCCTGTTGGTTTTCAAAAGCGGCAAGCTGGTAAAATCCGCAGTCGGCCTGCACGACAAGGAAGCGCTGGCAGCATTGGTAAAATAAGCCGCTACTTAATTTCTTGACGAAAAAATCCCGGTTATGGTTTTTGAAGGAACCATGCCGGGATTTTCTTTGTTTTTAGGCATAAAAAGTTGCCACACATATTAGAGAACGTATAATATGTTGCCACTCAAAACTTCTCTCATAGATTACACATCTACATTTTAGCAACAGGATATTGATTCAAGAGAGCTACCAATTGATTGCGTGCAACTAATGTAACATCATTTTGTAATGCCAGTTCTTTAGCATTTGCAGTAAAATCATTAGCATTAGTAATTACAAGCGTCTGAAATTTACATGTATAACGGGCTTCATAAAAAGCCTTGGCACTATATATTTCTTGTACACCGCCAGCATTCATATTACTATTTCCCGCTGTTTGTTTGCACTGAATCAGTAAACCTTCTTTACGTGCATTATCTTTCCATGCTATGACATCTGCTCCCTTATCATTAGAAGCAGGTGTCTTAATAGTTTGATACCCCATTTTCAGATAAAGTTTGGAAACTACCTCCTCAAAGGCCAATCCAGTCAATCTATCAATATCCTCTATTTGCCAATACAAAACTTCATCACCGTTCACGCTAACTTTTGTCAGATCATCAAACATCTTATTGATGTCATCTGCTGATTCTAGTGTTGGGAAAAGCACATTTTCACTAAGACTACGTTTAAATGACATTAACCCTTCCAGCTTTTCATCAAAGGAATTTCCTTCGCCCAAATCAGGACAATAAGCTATAGGTATATAAACTGTTACATCTTTTTTCTGTCCTATGCGATATGCTCTATCAGTCGCTTGGTCCTCCTTAGCAGGATTCCAAGTTCTACTAAGATGTATCACATGATTTGCCGATACGATATTTAACCCTACTCCGGCAGCTTCAGGAGAAAGAATCAAAACCGAAAAGCCATCAGTTGCATTAAAATCGTCTATAACTGTTTGTCTTTTTGCGCCATTCATATCTCCATTAATAGGAGTTTGTACCTTAATCCCAAAAAATCCTTGAATTAAATATTGCAGCAGCAATTGCATTTTCTTACTAACAACAAACAACAACGCCTTTTCGTTCTTCAACCTCACATTCATCAAAATTTCGAAAGTTTTTTTCAACCGCGCAGACTCATTAATAATTTTATTTGCTTCTTCAGGTGATAAGCTTTCTACTCTCATTGTTGATAACCGCGGATGCAAAGATATATCCCTCAACTTAGCAATAACAGAAAAAGCTGATCCCTTTTCTTCTCTAAAATTACGAACCACATTTTTATATGTCTCAGCCTGCACCTTAGGCATTATCGCTTTGCATAGTTTTACGTGTTTTTGAGGTAATCCCTTAAGATGCTGACATTTTAAACGACGTAAAAAAAGCGGTTCTAACTTTATCTGCAAATCAGTACCTAATTGTTTTATCGCTTCAGCGTCATATCTATTAGCCTTAAGATTTTTTTGGTAATTGTCATTAAACCAAGAAAAGCTGCCAAGTTTACCTGGCTGAACAAAATCCATAATACTCCATAAATCAATCCAAGAATTTTCCACAGGAGTACCACTTAAACAAATAGCGAAATCATATTTCATTCCCTTCAAAGCTTGTGTTTGACTAGCTGACGGATTTTTTATTTTCTGAGCTTCATCAACAATAACTATACTCCAAGGAACTTTACCAAATTCCAGTTGACAACTGCGTAATGTTTCATATGTTGTTTGAACAATGCAATCCTTATATGCTTCAGCAAAATTCGTAAGCTTCAGCTTTCCATTCTCTTTAAAATTCTGCAAACCAGTGCTATGTAATTCAACAACATCGGAAAAAACACCTTGTGGTATAAACTTAAAGACTTCTTCCTTCCAATTACGTAAAAGCGCTACTGGTGCAACAATAAGCACTGGAGCATCAAGCTTAGCTGGGAACTGTTTTTTCACGCCAGCAATAAAAGCTAACGTCTGCATAGTTTTACCCAAACCCATATCATCAGCCAAAAGCACTCCCTTATATCCATCACACCATTGCTTATACATCCAAGCAATGCCTTCCTTTTGATGCTCAAAAAGTTCAATTTCCGGCTTCAAAGCATTAATAAGCACAGACTTTTCTCGTATATTATCATAATCTGTAGAATAATCTATTCTTTGTTCGTTAGTTTTTATTCCCAAAACATTTTTCCCTTTGGGTTTTTCTTTAGGAAATTCTGCTTCTTTTTTCTCTTCTTTCCTCCTTTTGTATCTGGCAATACGCTCTAGAAGGTTTTCATCTATTTCAATTATTTTACCTTCTATCTCTAATCTAGTTTCCCCCTTAGATTGTGCCTCATCAACTTTTTCCACAAACTCATCTGTAATTTCTACATCTATAGGTTTAACCTCTGTTGTACCTTCTTCTGGGATCCAACCACCTTCATTTAATCCCTCTACACCAAAATACTTATAATTTTTATTAATGAAACCATATACACGGTCAGAATAAACACCCTCAGGAAATTCAAAAACCCCTTCTTCAAAATATTTCCAAGGATTAGTTTTGAATTTCTCATATTCTTCTTCCGAAAAACTATCCGTAGTTTTAATTTTTTCTAATCCAGCCTTAACTGCTTCACCACATACATACTTAACTCTATTATTATCTAGATAAATATCTTTGGCAGTAGCACTTCTATTGAAAGCCTGCTGGAATAACTTGGAATCCAGTATTTCATAACTACCATTTTCATCAGACTTTAACAAAACAGGTTCTGGATGATATAACCCTAAATTATCGTGTTTAACAAACTCAACACTCAGCTTATCTGGACAAACAACATGAGTTGACTCGATATGCCCACTAAATTCTGCGTTAATTGTTTTTCCGTACTGTTTAATCTTGCTAAGATTTTCAAGATTATATTTTTGCACTTTACTACCATTAGGTAACTTACCTATGATCTCATTGCACTGCTTCGCTGTTGTCAAGAGCAAATATTGCTCTCTACGCAAAATATACTCTCTAGATTTATCTATTCGCACATACGAGCCTATGATTTCCGGATTAATGAAAATTTCTCCATTCGGCTGCAAAAGAGAAACCTGATAATGGAATGTATTGTATGCTACATTTCCCCTGTCATTCTCAACTCGAAATTGATAAGGAAATATACTGGGTAATGTCAAAAGCTCCTGCTCATCCGAAGCAAGTTCTACTGCTTTCTCATGCCTAAGTAAATAACCCTCTTCTGTTTTTTCCGCCTTATCGCTATCAGTTAACATTTCTAGATAATCTTTAAGAATGGTATTTTTTCCTTCAAGTAAACCTATTGCAAAGAAAAATCCATTTTCATTTATCTGCCATATTTTATCATGCATATTACTTTAACTCCCAATCAAATCTACTCTTTCTTATGCCACAATTCTTCGCCAGCCAATCTGCTACCTTTTTTTGCCAGCTATAAGTATTAGCACTTGAGTGAATAAAAGATTCTACACAAATTGATCTTGACATCTTCGATTTGTTTGTTTTGTAATCATAGAAATGTACAGGTGCTTCATCTCGTCTCCATATATATAGTTTTCCGTTATGACTCCATTCACAAAAAGTAAAATTCCCTATCTCAAATAAGAAGGCACTATGATTACTTTCAGAACCATAATCTAATAAACCATAATTCAATAGTTCATCCTTCGCCACTTGTCTTGCTATTCTCTGAGCATCTACACCAAAGAAAACTTTTGTATTAACAATATAATCAAGGTAAGCACGCCAAAACTTATCTCTATAACGCCACATCCGATCGGTGGCAGTTTCATCGATAATCTTGAAAAATAATGTAAGGTCATTGTTTGCCAGCCACTTAAGATAAATCTTTTGCGCCTTTTGAGAAACACCTTCTGTACCATTCCACCTTGTTTGATTTAACGGCAACCGAGGATCTCCTAATTTTTCATGGCATACTTTCAGCAAGCACTTCTTCCACTCAGCATCATTGTTTTTATCCGTTAAAATTATCAAGCTATCTAATATACTTGGTAAAACAAACTCATAACCAGCAAAATTAGTCTTAGATAATTCATTAAATATTTGGTATTTTCGATTATCATTGCTTCCATTTATATAATAGTCTTTTAAAGTATGCAAAACAAACCTACTAGTCTCTAATATACCACTAAATCCAATTTTCTCAATGGTATTCCTTAAGCCATTTTGCTGGTACATCCTATTCATTAATAATTTGCGAGCTCCAGTAAACAAGTTATCTTTATACACAAACATTTTCCTATGAAAAAGACTTTTGAAATCATTCTCTTGTTTACTTCTAAAATGAAGCATAATTTTAGAAGCAATTGCTGTGGTTTCCCTACTATCAGCATAATTATAAAAATATATAAATAAAAGTCTACGCAGACGCGTTTCTCTGCTCAAATCAACATGCTTAGTAAGCAAAAAATTAAAAAAGTCAAAGTTAGTTCCCTTAGCATACAAAATGAACGGTAAATTAGAAATTTCGGAATTACTAAATGTTTCCCCAGAATTTTTATAGATTCTTATAGCTTTACTCTGCAAAGCAACTAAATCCGTTGTTACTCTAGGGTTAACACCTATACCATATTTTCTTTCCATTTCCATCGCTAAGGTATTAATCTTACTATTACTTGCATTTTCTAATAATATGCGCTTATAACTATTACCTTCATTTACAGTATTACGTAGTCTTTGTAGGGTTATCAAGAGCTCATTTTTCATTTTTAAGCATTCCTTCTCTAACGCTTTTTACAATATCACTATCCTCTTCTACCGGTGGCACCATAGTAAAACGAATATCGATTCTGCGATTTTGGCTTTTATGCATAGCATCATTAGGAGCTATAGGTCTAGTTTCTCCATACCCACTGCAAGAAAATACATATTCATGCATATATTCTTTTTGTCCTTCTTTGTTAACAAGAACTACATCATTCTTCAATTCCGCTAATTCTTTATTATCTCCAGATTTCATGACATTCCAAGTATTAATTGCTCTCTGCGTTGACAGTTCCCAATTTGAAGCATATATAGAACCTGCTCCAGTAGGATCACTATCCGTATGACCCTCAATAAATACTGTTTCTATTTTCCCCTTATACTTTTCACTCTTTAGAGTTTTCAATAGTACTGCTCCTATTTTACGTACAGTAGCAGGATCATCTACCTCAGCATGTCCAACTCTGAAAAATAATGCTTTTTCCGGTATACGAAGTATGCCTCTTTTTTCATCTACATCAACCTTGATACCCATTTGCACTATATCATCTCTCAACGACGTAACTAATTCTTCTCTCACTATATTATTTTGCGTTAATTTAGCAGTATTCTGACTAAAGTTCAATATGAAATATGCCAAGGCCAAGATAAAAATTGCTAACAAACCTGCCATTAAATCGCTAATGCTAAGATTAAATGTTCCGCTGTCCTGCTCAGGAATCCCATGATTATATCTTCTCATTTGCTAGTCCTCATATATTTCGACTTTTACTCAAGGCTTTTGCAGAGTCTGCTAACGCCTCCGTCATTTCATTCAACTCAGAAATACGATCGCTTAATACAGTAATAGTATTAGTCATACTCTTATCATAATCAGCTAAAGTATTTTTCAAACCACGATCAGTTGTTGCTTGATAATTTTTAATGCCATCTTCCAAAACCTCAAACGTTCGTTGCAATTCACCACTCACATCAGCAAAATGTTTCTCATATGCCTGCCACTGTTTTTGGGTAGCTTCTAAACTTTGCAGATATTTATTCAAAGCTACTTCATTCATACGTGCAGTTTCTGCTAAAACTGCATTTTGACTGCTAACCGCCTTGTTGAAATCAGTATTTGCTCTTACAACTTCTACCATTTGCTCTCGTAATCCATTGGTTGCTTGTGTCACCGGTACTGCGGCTGCAGCAAATTTTTCCGCTGACTCACTAGCTTCATTGACTATCGTGCTTGCCTTTTGTGTAATAGTATTAAATTCATTATAAGCTTTTGTCATAGCATGATCATGCCCATCTAACAATTCTCGCAGTTTATCTACTGTAGCTGACAAATTTTGCCTCATAGCAACAGATGCACTATCCATAGCTTCTGCTTGCTTACCTGCACTCTGTACGTATGTATATATCAGCTGTATCTTCAGCTCTGTTCTTTACAGTATCCACAGTATTAATTAAAGCAGCATTAGCAGTAGCGCTCGCTTCTACCATCTTATCCGTTGCTTTCTTAAGATTTTCATTAACATCATTAAGAGCATTTTTAATCTGTTCACAAGTTTCCTCTAATGTCTCCTTTTGCTTAACAGCTGTACTACTCATCGTTTCCTTCAACAAAAGACTTACTTCTGAAATGGCTTTCGTCATTTCATTATTACTGTTTTCTGCAGCTTCACTCATCTTGCTCATAATACTTTTCATCTGCAAAACAGCTGCTTCTACTTGTTTTTGCTGTGCTTTTGTCGTATCATTAGTAGTCTTAATTAAATTCTCGTTCACATCTGCCAGTACACTTCTAATCTGTTCACAAGTTGCTGTTAATGTAGCATTCTGTTTTTCTGCTGCACTATCCATTGTGCCTTTCATTACAGAAGTTACCTCTGCTATTGCACGAGAAAGTTCTCCGCCACCAGCAACAGCTGCTTTGCTCATCTTATCTGTAACTTCCTGCATCTGTTCAGCCATCTTTTCTATCTGCTCATTTTGCGCTTTCAAAGCAGCACTAGATCCTTGCACGATTTTCTCAGTCAATTCGTCAACCATATTAGACAATTTTTCATTAGCGCTTGCACCTGTTTGTTGTGTAGCAGCAAAGCTTTTTTGCATACTATTCTGCAAGTCAATCAACGTGTTGGCAAAACCTTTCAATTCATTACCAACGCCATCATTAATACCCTCTCCAATAGCTTTTACACCGCCATTATTCAAATTATCTAAGCTTTCCTTTACTCCTTGTAAAGTGGGAGCTAAATTTTCTTGCATTATCTTTGCTAAATCCTTAACAAGTCTATCAAAACTAGGACTCAATTTTTGTTCTAACTGATCTCCTAATGCAATCGCTAATTCAGAACTTAAATTCTGTAACGCCTCCGTCTGATGCTTATTTTGAATTAATGTATCAGCTAGCCATATCTCCTGAGTTCTGCGAGGATACATATCCTCTAATATTTCTACAATAGCAACAAGATTATCTTTAACCTTTGTTACACATTTATTGTGAAAAAAATTAAAACCTAAGGCACACAAAATACCCATCACTGACGTCAAAAATGCTGTTGAAATACCACTGAGCAAATTACCAATGCTTGCTTTCATAACATCAATATTAGCTGTAGTTACATCAATTCCATGCAAACCAATAACAAGTCCTGCAAAGGTACCAAATATACCAATACCGGTAAAAATACCACCAAGATTCTGCCAAAATTCAATATTTAAATTTCTAACAATTGCATAAAAATTAATATAATCACTAGTTGCTTGTGTAGAATATAAATGCACAATATCTGAATTCTGATAAGCAGTCAGAGTCTTTTTATATTCATTCCAAGACTCTTTCAAAAATTTATTATCTGAAATTATATTATCAATATCGTAATACCTTAATTCATACTCATCTCTTCTAATTTTCTTTAATTCTTCTGCTGTTTGCTCAAGAGCCTTACTAATTTTATCACACTGACTATAAAAATTATCATAGTACTTTTTTATTACCCTAACCAAGATAATAGCAAACGTAATATTAACTATATAAGTTTGATAAGCCATAAAAAACTCCATTAACACACTCTCCTCTAAATAATTTATTCATTTCTAATTATAGCACCGTTTATCCTCAACAGCAATTATTTATATCTCAGTATATCTTATTAAGTACAACATTAAACCACAGGCATTTTCAACAACTATCTCATTAAGATAATCCTTAACAGCAACATTTTCCATATCTACTGACTTCCTGCACTAAAATATTCTCCGAAAACTTCTTTAATATATTTTTACAATAAAAAACCAACCTTCTAGAATTAAATTTTAAAAATAATTCCAAAAGGTCGGTTCACGTAATTCAACTGTCAATTCTTTCTTGCCGTGCCGCTTACGCAGCACGGCTTATTTTTTAATTAAGCAAGAGTTTTATTCCTTGCCTGCCAGCTTTTTGTAGCCGTCCAGACGAGTCATTGCGTCCTTCTCGGTCTTTTCGAACAAAGCTTCCGCAGTATCCGGGAACATCTTCTGCAGGGAGCTGAAACGAACTTCGCCCATCAGGAAGTCACGGAAGTTTGCGGTAGGCTCTTTGCTGTCCAGAATGAACGGATTCTTGCCTTGCTCCTTCAGTTCCGGATTGAAGCGGTAGGTTGCCCAGTAACCGCAGTCAACAGCACGTTTTTCTTCGAGTTGGCTGCAGCCCATGCCAACCTTCAGGCCATGGTTGATGCAAGGTGCGTAAGCAATAATCAGGGACGGACCATCATAAGCCTCTGCTTCGGCAATAGCCTTCAGAGTCTGGTTCTTGTCGGCGCCCATAGCAACCTGTGCAACATATACATAGCCATAGCTCATAGCCATCATGCCAAGGTCTTTCTTCTTGGTCTTTTTGCCGCTGGCAGCAAATTTAGCGATTGCCGCAGTCGGAGTAGATTTGGAGGATTGACCGCCGGTATTGGAATATACCTCGGTATCGAATACCATAACATTGACATTCTCGCCGGATGCCAGTACATGATCCAGACCGCCGTAGCCGATATCATAAGCCCAGCCGTCACCGCCGAAGATCCAGTGGCTGCGTTTAACGAAGAATTGCTTCTCGTCATACAGAGCAGCGCATTTATCGCAGTTGTCTTTGTATTTTTCCAGTACAGCAGTCAGCGCTTCGGCACGCTCACGGGTGCCTTCGCTGTCGTTGACATGCTCCAGCCAATCGGTCAGCGCAGCCTTGAGATCCTCAGGCAGCTCGCCTTCCAGCATAGCTTTTACCATGTCTTCTACACGCTCACGGGATTGTTTAACGCCCAGGAACATACCTAAGCCATATTCAGCGTTATCCTCAAACAGGGAGTTTGCCCAGCTCGGACCATGACCTTTGCAGTTTTTGGTGTACGGCATGGACGGAGCGGATGCACCCCAGATAGAGGTACAGCCGGTTGCATTGGCAATCATCATACGGTCGCCAAGCAGCTGGGTTACGAGCTTAGCATACGGAGTTTCGCCGCAGCCTGCGCACGCACCGCTGAACTCAAGCAGCGGCTGCTCGAACTGAATACCTTTCATGGTCTTCTTGTTGAGCGGATTTGCCTTCGGAGCAACCTCCTTCTGGCTGTATTCCCATGCAGCAGCTTTATCAAGCTGAGTATCGAGCGGTTTCATAACGAGAGCCTTGCCCTTCGGAGCCGGGCATACCTGAGCGCAGTTGCCGCAGCCGGTGCAATCCAGCGGGGAGATGCTCATGCTAAACATCAGGCCTTTAGCGCCGATAGCAGGCTTGCTCGGCAGAGTTGCCGGAGCCTTGGCAGCTTCTTCCTCGGTCATGAGAACCGGACGGATAGCAGCATGCGGGCAAACGAAAGCGCACTGGTTACATTGGATACAGGTGTCCATCTGCCATTCCGGTACGTCGATAGCGATGCCGCGTTTTTCGTAAGCAGCAGTACCGCTCGGGAAGGTGCCGTCTGCATAATCAGCAAAAGCGCTTACCGGCAGCTTGTCGCCTTCCAGCTTGTTCATCGGAACGAGCAGCTTGTCAACAAATTCGTTACCGGTTGCAGCTTCGGCAGCAGTATCACCGGCCTCAGCCCAGCTTGCGGGAACATCAACGGCAACAATAGCGTCAATGCCTTTGTCGATAGCAGCATTGTTCATGTCGACAATGTTCTGGCCTTTCTTGCCGTAGGAATGCTCAACAGCCTCCTTCAGGTATTTAACAGCGTCAGCCAGAGGAATAATATCAGCCAGCTTGAAGAAAGCAGACTGCATAATCATGTTGATGCGGCCGCCCAGACCGATTTCCTGAGCAATCTTAACAGCATCAATGATGTAGAATTTAATATCGTTCTTAGCGATGTAGCGTTTGAGCTGACCGGGCAGCTGTGCGTCGAGGTCCTCAGCGCTCCAGTTGCAGTTCAGCAGGAAGGTGCCGCCTTTTTTCAGGCCTGCGGTTACATCATATTTATGAACATAGGACTGATTGTGCACAGCTACAAAATCGGCAGCATCAATCAGGTACGGTGCCATAATCGGAGTATGACCGAAGCGCAGGTGGGAAACAGTTACGCCGCCGGATTTTTTACTGTCGTAGGAGAAGTAGCCTTGAGCGTACATATCGGTGTGGTCACCGATGATTTTGATAGCACTCTTGTTGGCGCCTACGGTACCGTCACTGCCCAGGCCCCAGAATTTGCAGCCCTTGGTGCCTGCAGGAGTTACATCAACGCCTGCTACGCACGGCAGAGAGGTGTTTGTTACGTCATCAGTGATGCTGATGGTGAAGTTGTTTTTCGGTTCTGCACTTGCCAGATTATCGAATACAGCTACGATATCGCCGGGAAGCAGATCTTTGGAGCCCAAGCCGTAACGGCCGCCGATAATCATAGGCTTGCGGTCGCTTGCATAGAAGGCAGCACGTACATCAAGATACAGCGGTTCGCCGAAAGCGCCCGGTTCTTTGGTGCGGTCCAGCACAGCGATACGTTTTACGCTTTGCGGAATTGCGCCCATGAAGTGCTCGATGCTGAACGGACGATACAGGTGAACTACGAGTACGCCAACCTTTTTGCCCTCTGCGTTGAGCTTTTCAACAACAGTGCGGACAGTTTCGGAAGCAGAGCCCATGATGATGATGATATCTTCTGCATCCTCAGCGCCGTAATAATTGAACAGATGATATTCACGGCCGGTCAGCTTGCTGATTTCGCCCATGTAATCCTCTACGATTTCCGGCAGAGCATTGTAATAGGTGTTAACAGCCTCGCGGGTCTGGAAGTAAATATCCGGGTTTTGTGCGGTGCCGCGGATAACAGGATTATCCGGGTTCAGACCGCGTTTACGGAATGCATCTACCGCATCCTTATCCAGCAGCTTTTCAAGATTAGCATAATCCATAACCTCAATCTTCTGGATTTCATGGGAGGTACGGAAGCCGTCGAAGAAGTTCAGGAACGGTACACGGCCTTTAATAGCACTCAAATGTGCTACGCCTGCCAGATCCATAACCTCTTGTACGCTGCCTTCAGCCAGCAATGCAAAGCCGGTCTGACGGGTAGCCATAACGTCCTGGTGGTCACCGAAGATAGACAGAGAGCTTGTTGCCAGTGCACGTGCAGAAACGTGGAAAACTGCGGGCAGCAGCTCGCCGGCCATTTTATACATATTAGGAATCATCAAAAGCAAGCCTTGTGATGCGGTGTAGGTAGTAGTCAGCGCACCTGCCTGCAGAGAGCCGTGAACTGCGCCGGAGGCACCTGCCTCGGACTGCATTTCCATCAGCTTAACGGTTTGCCCGAAAATGTTCTTTTTGCCTTGGGCAGCCCATTCATCGACAACTTCAGCCATCGGTGAGGACGGAGTAATAGGATAAATTGCAGCAACATCGGTAAATGCGTAGGAAATATACGCAGCAGCTGTGTTGCCGTCCATTGTTTTCATTTTTACCATTGGATTCCCTTCTTTCTTGAAATCACAAAATTACTTGACCTTAATTTTTACAGGAAAAACTTTCCGGTTCATATAATTAGTATACACTACTCAGCCTTGTTTGTAAAATATCTGCATAAATGTATACAGCATTTTTGCGTAAACAAAATGTGAAAAAAGATGCCGCCAGTTAAGCAGCATCTTAAAAATATTTATGCTTCCAGATAAATCGCACTGTCAAGTTTTTCGGTCACATAGCCGATAATCCGCGTGCTCGGAGCAACAGCCCGCAGCTCTGCCAGACAAGCTTCCGCCTCCGCCGCAGGAACAGCACACAGCAGGCCTCCGCTCGTCTGCGGGTCGTAAAAAATATCCTGCAGCGCACGCGCGACAGCTCCCGCAACACGCACACCTGCTTCGGCAAAATCACGGTTGCGATATGCGCCGGCAGGAATAAAGCCCATATCCGCCATCTCGTATGCTTCCTCGTGATAGGGCACAGCCTGCGCCTTCAGGTGCACGGTAACGCCGCTGCCCTGCGCCATCTCCAGACTGTGGCCCAAAAGCGCAAAGCCTGTAACGTCAGTGCAGGCATGCACGCTATAGTTCACCAGCACATCATGCGCATATTTGTTGAGCGTACTCATCTGCACATACAGCTTGTCGAGCAGCTCCTGCTCTACTAAGCCGGCCTTTGCCGCCGTCGTCAGAATGCCTACGCCCAAAGGCTTTGTCAGCAGCAGTACGTCACCGGGTTGCGCGCCGCTGTTCGTCCACACATTTTCAGGCTTCACAAAGCCTGTCACCGCCAAGCCGTAAATCGGCTCCGCGCCGTGAATGGTGTGGCCGCCGGTGATAATTGCACCTGCTTCATAGGCCTTGGCATAACCGCCGCGCAAAATCTCCTGCACGGTTGCCTTGTCCATTTTCTCGGGAATGCACATGATATTCAGCGCCAGCTTCGGTTCACCGCCCATAGCATAAACATCACTCAGAGCGTTCGTCGCCGCAATCTGTCCATACATAAACGGATCGTCGACAATCGGCGGAAAGAAATCCGTTGTCTGCACAATCGCCAGCTCGTCGCTCACCTTATATACACTGGCATCATCACTTTTATCGTAGCCTACCAAAAGATTAGCATCATAATGCGTCTGAAAGCCTGCCAGCAGATTGCATAGCGTACCGGCACCCACCTTGGCACCGCAGCCCGCACAGCTCGCCAGCTTCGTCAGCTTTACTTCGTTTTCCATAGCTCAAACCTCCGCTTATTCGGCAGCAGTATACAAAACCTCGTAGCCATCCTCCCGCTCACGCACTATCTGCTCCAGCTCCGGTGTCTGCAGGGACGCTGCATCCTCCAGTGCCTCTGTTTTAAAAAATACGCAGGTACCGCAGCTGCTGCTCAGGCTGCGCGGCACCGGGCGCACCTGCGCCTGCCAGCCGCGCTCCGCGCACAGATGCTGAAAGCGCACCGCACCGAAGTGCGAAAAGAACGTTGCAATATACTGCATCATTTGCTCAGGGACAGAGTAAATTCGCCGTCCTGCTCCGTCACAGCAACCTTATAGCCCTGATGCTGTGCGTAGCGTGTTACATTTTCCTTGGAGGTATTATTATCCACGATTACCTCATAATCAGCCTCGCCGCTCATCATCGCCTGACGCGTCAGGATAACAGGTTCGGGACAGGAAAGTCCTCTTGCATCAATAGTTTTCATAGCGTTTCCTCACTTTTTATATGTATTCAGATAAGCAATCGCAGTAACGACAACAATACCGATAACAACAGCAATCTGACCGTTGGCAGTAGGACCGTTGCCGCTGGATGCCAGGCCGAAGTTATGTGCAAAGGCCGCGCCCACGATAAAGCCCAGCAGAGTTACTGCGCTGTCGGAGTTGCCTTCGCCGGACAGCACCAGCTGACGCATCGGGCAACCGCCCAAGAGTACGCAGGCAAAACCCGCCAAGAAAAGTCCCAGCACGTTCCACAGCGCATCGGTGTGCGCAATAGGCTGCGCCGCAAAGCCCACCTTGAAAAAGGCACCGCCTGTTACAGAGGTCAGCACAACATTGCAAGCAGCAGCTGCCGCAACAACAGCCACAAAGCCCCACAGCATTTTAGTTTTTCTAAAGAGAATAAAATCGCGGATACCGGCAATCATGCAGAAGCGTGTGCGCTGCGTAAGATAACCGACTGCTACTGCAGCAATCAGGCTCACAGCAACAGCCGCATGTTTGGCACCGGGGCCGCCACCCGCCTTGGTAAAGTGGATGAAGGCCGGTGCGGCAACGAGCAGCACCAACAGTACAACGGCAATCACCGACATAATGCTACCTTCCGCCGCTGTCATCTTATAAGTACGCTTCAGGCTGTAGCCACGGTTCAGGAAGAAAATGCCGGCATAAATGCCTGCTGCAAAACCAACCAGACCGACAACAGCATTCAAATCACCGCCGGCAATACGCAGCAGCATTCTGAACGGGCAGCCTAAAAACATCAGACAGCCGATCATCGCAAAAAAGCCCAGCACAAAACGTGTCAGCGGAGAGCTGCCGCCCTTCGGCGAAAATTCTCCGTGCATATAAGCTGCAGCCAAGGCGCCCAGCACCAGACCGCTGATTTCCGGACGGATGTACTGCACAGCCTTGGCGGCATGCAAGCCCAAACCGCCGGCAGTATCACGCAAAAAACAGGCAATACACAGGCCCATGTTGGCCGGATTGCCGAAAAACACCAGCATTGCTGCCAGCAGGCCGATAACAGCGCCTGTCGCAACAATCGTTATTTGTTCATTTTTCATAAAAAGCCTCCCCAAAATATTCTTTCGACAAAAGTATATCATAGCCCACGCGCTTCTACCAATACCATTTATAGATAAAGCTGATTGATTTATTAGCTTTTCAGATAATTATATGATAGAATAGGCGTAACATGAGGAGGCACGGAAAATGCAGCAAATTTATCTCGACAACGCCAGCACCACCTTTCCCAAGCCACAGACAGTTGCTGACGCAGTTTATCAATATATTACAAGTGCAGGCACCAACATCAGCCGCGGTACCTGCGCAACCAATACCGAGGACCTTGTTTTTGCCACTCGCGAGCAGCTTTGCCGCTTTTTCGGCGGCGAGGACAGCAAAAATGTTGTCTTTACGAAGAACATTACCGAAAGCCTGAATATCATCATCAAAGGATTGCTGCATAGCGGCGACCATGTGCTTGTGAGTGCTATGGAGCACAACGCCGTTATGCGTCCGCTCCAGCAAATCGGCACAGAGCTGACTGCAGGCAACGCTCCCACTGATGCCATCACCTTCAGCCGCATTCCCTGCGACGCGGAGGGAGCACTGTGCTTAGACGCTTTGCCGCAGCTTGTGCGCCCCAACACCAAGGCCATCATCATGACGCACGCCAGCAATGTCTGCGGTACGGTGCAGCCTTTGGCAGCAATCGGCAGCTTCTGCCAAAAGCATAACCTGAAATTCATCGTCGACAGTGCGCAAAGTGCCGGCGTCGTTCCCATCAACATGCAGGAAATGCACATCGACGCTCTCGCCTTTACGGGGCACAAGGGACTTTTGGCACCGCAGGGCATCGGCGGTTTTGTGCTGCGTGAAAGCATGATTGACGAAATAACACCGCTCATTGTCGGCGGCACCGGTAGCCTCAGCCATACGGAGCACACTCCCCGCTTCATGCCGGATAAATTTGAGGCAGGCACGCTCAACCTGCCGGGCATCGCCGGCCTGCATGCTTCCCTCAGCTGGCTGCAGCAGCAGGACATTGATAAAATCCGCACGCACGAGCTAACGCTTACGCAGCAGTTTTTAGACGGACTGCAACAATTAGAAGCGCAAAACTTATTGCGCATCGTCGGCAAAAGGAACTGCACTAACCGCGTGGGTGTTATTTCTATCAGTACCGATATAACAGATATCGCAGAGCTGGCCTTCATCTTAGCGGACAGATACGCCATTGCTACGCGCGTAGGCCTGCACTGCGCCCCCAACGCCCACAAAACGCTCGGAACCTATCCCACGGGTACGCTGCGCTTTTCCTTCGGTTGGAACAATACTGCAGAGGAAGTCAATGTTGCTCTGCAAGCATTGAAAGAGGTGCTCGCCAATGGACTTTAAACAGCTGCAAAGCTTTGTCACCGTAGTGCAGGAGGAAAGCTTCACGCAGGCTGCAGGCAGGCTCTTCGTATCGCAGTCCACCGTCAGCACGCACATTCACCAGTTGGAAACCGAGCTTAACACCAAGCTCATTCTGCGTACCACCAAAAGCCTGCAGATAACACCCAAGGGACGCGAGCTTTACGAATACGCACTGAATATTCTGGAGTTAAAGGAGCGCATGATTCAGGCCTGCTCCATCGAAAGCCGGCGCATTATCCACCTTGGTGCCTCCACCATTCCTTCTGCTTATATCCTGCCGCAGCTTTTGGCGGACTTCGGCAAATCGCATCAGGATATTTACTTCATCATTCACCAAAGCGACAGTCAGGGCATCATCAACGGCTTGAAGGACGGACTGTTCAACCTTGGATTTATCGGCATGAGCTGCGAGGACAGCGACTTCTGCTGCCAGCCCTTCTGCAAGGACCGCATGGTAGTCATAACTCCGGTCAACGAGCATTTTCTGCGCTACAAGCAGCGTAAAGAAAATATACTGCAGGAGCTTTTGTGCGAGCCACTGATTCTGCGCGAAAAGGGCAGCGGCAGCAAAAAAATGGCCGATAACTTTCTTGCGCACAGCGGTATTTCCGAGGACGAGCTGCAGATTATTGCCCGCGTCAACGATCAGGAAACCATCAAAAACCTTGTCGCCGGCGGCATGGGCATTTCCATTATCTCGGAAAAGGCGGCGCACAACTTTCTGCAGGAAAAACGTTTGCTGGCCTTCGAGCTGCCGCAGGCTTTTTCCGAACGCAGCCTCTACCTCATCTACCGCAAAAATTATCTGCTGCCAAGCTACGTCAAAGAGTTTCTCGGCTTCATCAGCAAAAGCAAATTATAAGCATAACAAAACGAGTACGCACAGGACAAACCCCTTGCGTACTCGTTAATTTTGCATATTTACTTAACAATTGTCACAGGCACATCAGCGTTTTCCACTATGACGCTGCTGACACTATTGCGGAACAAGCCTTCCAAAACTCCCATGCCTCTGCTGCCCAGCACGATACCGTCACAATCCTGCTCACCTACCGCGCGCAGGATGCTTTTGGCAATATCGTTGTCGTTTTCCAGCAAATAGGTGCAGTCAATGTTCTTGCCGCTGAGAATCGCATGTGCGGCATCAAGCACCTCATCACCCATCTGAGCATACAGGCAATCGCTTCCAAATTCCACAATATGCTGTTTCATTCTGCCGGAAACCACCGTCATAATTACCAGCGAGCCACGCGTATAGCTTACAAGCTCACAGGCATATTCCAATGCTCTCCAGGAATGCTCCGTACCGTCAATAGGTACAAGAATGCGTTTAAGCATTTTATTTTACAATCAGCACAGGTACATTTGCATATTGAGCAACCTTAGAGCTTACGCTGCCAAGGAAGAATTCAGCAATACCGGAAAGGCCACGGCTGCCGATGATGATTGCATCTGCGCCGGTCTTTTTAGCCATAGCGATGATGCGTTCGGACGGATGGCCAACCTCCAGACTGAATTTGGTTTCGCCTTCGTAGGTGCTCAGACGCTCCTGCGCCATTTCGAGAACCTTGTCACCGATTTTCTCCAGCTCACTGTTGCCTTGGCTTACAGTTGCATGATCCAGAGGCACTGCCAGCAAAGCAGCATTATTATATGGTTGGATTACATTGATTACATGCAGTTCGCCGCCAAACTTTTTGCCAAGCTCTACAGCAGTATCCAGTGCTCTCCAGGAGCCTTCACTGCCATCTACAGGAACAAGAATCTTTTTAAACATAACAACGCACCTCCATAATAATGCACATGTTGTAATTTATTTATTATATTTTCTACAAGAAGAGGCTTTTTTCTTCTTACGTTATATATTCTGCCTTAGCGCAAAAAATCCTGCCTGAATTATTCGCGACCGCGATTTTTTCTTTTTTCGTGGATGCGGGCAGACTTCTTGCTGAATTTTTTTGGCTCGTCAGCCAGCTTTGCCAACTCGGAAGGAGATTGCTCCTTAGCCTCAGCAAAGTTTTCGCCCTTCACGAAGCGGAAGTAAATCGCAATGCCGGCAATCAGCACCAGCGGAATACTGCCGATAACATAACGGTAGCTCTGCGGTGCAGCCATCGTGATAAAGTCATAGATAACGATACATGCAGGCACCAGGATAATCTGTCCCATGCGGGCGAGGAAGCCGTCCTTACCCATAAAGCGCACTACCATGCCATAAGCCAAAAAGGCTACCGCAAAGGAAACGAAAGACATAAATACCAGAAACGCAAAAAACTCAAAATTCATCTAAAAAAGCACCTTCCTTAATTCTTCTGTCCGCAGGCACGGGCACCAATGACGCGCGCCGCCCAGACCCCGCTGGCACTCGCCTGCGATAATCCGCGTGTAATACCGGCACCATCGCCTACCGCAAACATATTCGCAACCTTGGTTTCCAGATTGCTGTCCAGCTCGAGGCGTGCGCTGTAGAATTTCACCTCTACGCCGTAAAGCAGCGTATCAGCATTCGCCATACCGGGAGCAATCTTATCCAAAGCATAAATCATTTCAATAATATCATCAAGATGGCGTTTAGGCAAGACCAAACTTAAATCTCCCGGCGTTGCACTGAGCGTCGGTTTGGTAAAGCTCTTGAGCATACGCTTCTCATTCGTGCGTCTGCCCTTCACCAGATCACCGAAGCGCTGCACTAGCACGCCGCCTCCCAGCATGTTGGAGAACGAAGCGATACGCTTGCCGTACTGCAGCGGCTCATGAAAGGGCTCGGTAAACTTGCTGCTCACCAAAAGCGCAAAGTTGGTGTTCTTGCTGTGCATCTTGGGGTCGCGGTAGCTGTGGCCGTTAACCGTAATAATACCATCCGTATTTTCTGCCACTACATAGCCGTAGGGATTCATGCAGAAGGTGCGCACCACGTCATTATAAAGCGAGGTGCGGTACAAAATTTTTGCCTCATACACCTCGTCGGTGATATGCTTGAATACCTCTGCCGGCACCTCCACGCGCACACCGATATCCACCTGATTGTTGATAAAATCAAGGCCCATCTTGGCGCACTGCTCTGTGTACCATTCCGCACCGGCGCGACCGGGAGCGGCAATAAGATACTTGCAGGCAACCTTCTCGCCCTTGTTCAACTTCAGCACGAAGGTTCCGTCCTCCTGACGGCAAATTTCTTCAACCGCAGTATTGCAACGGATTTCAATTTTATCCTCCAAAAACTTATGGATGTTTTCCATAATCACGAGGTTGTTTTCCGTACCCAGATGGCGTACCTTGGCGTTCAGCAGATGCAGGTCGTATTTCAGCACCTGCACGCCTATTTTGCTGTTTTTGGTAGAAAAATATTCGCCGGGAGCACCATGACGGCAGTTCAGCTCATCAACATAATCAATCAGCTCGATAACCTTGTCCTCCGGCAGATATTCGTTCAGCCAGCCGCCGAATTCCGTCGTAAAATTATATTTGCCGTCCGAAAAAGCACCGGCACCGCCAAAGCCGCGCATAATACTGCAGGGGTTGCAGTTAATGCAGTGGTCAACCTTCTTGGCTGCCAGCGGGCAGAAGCGCTTTTCAATCGTATTGCCGGCCTCCAGCATAATAACCTTCAGTTGCGGATACTTCAGCACAAACTCATAGGCGGCAAAAATTGCGGCAGGACCGCCACCGATAATAGCTACATCATACATAAATTCTCCTCCTTATTATATCCCATAAAAAAACCGCAGCCTCGTTTTTTACTGCGGTTTATCAGCTTATTGCTGTTGTTCCTGCTGCTTGCGCAGGTAGCTTGGCTGCGGCGAGCCGTTGTTGATATCCTTATAGCTCTCTGCCTTACGCATAAAATCGGTTACCAGATAATCAGCCTCACCCATTACCACTAAGGCATGAGTAGCATTCTTTTCCAAGAAAGGCAGAATCTTTTCGAGATTCTCGCGTTTATCTACCAGCTCCACAATAACCGGAAAATTGGCATTGCCGCTGATAAATGTGCTGACAGCACGGCCAACACCGCGCACCTTGCTGGCATAGCCTTCAATACCCTTGATAACAGTACCGCCGGCAAGGCCCAAAGAGCGTGCTTCACGCAGAATTGCTTTATAAAGCGGAATATCCTCAAAGAGAATATCCTCGCCTGTATAAATCTTTAAATACGAGGTTTTGTTAAATTCTAAAGCCATGGTTCTACACCTCCAGCCATCATTTCAATTTGTTTATATTATTATAATTCGGCGCTTGGCAAACAATTCCTGCAATATACAGGCAAAAAATTCTTATCCTTGCATTTAGGACTTGTCAGCAGAACGATAATACTTTATGATATAAGCGTATGATTTGATTATTGAAAGAGGGTTTTAAGCATGACAAATTTACATACCGGACTTACCGGCACCGCTAACGTAACCGTAACCGAGGCTAATATTGCCGCTACTATGAAAAGCGGCTCCTTGGCTGTTTTTGCCACTCCCGCTATGTGCGCACTGATGGAGGAGGCTGCCTGCGCTGCAGTCAATGCTCATCTGGAGGAGGGCAGCGGCACTGTAGGCATCAGCCTGAATATTACGCATGACCGCGCTACCGCTATGGATGACAGTGTTACCGCTACCGCTAAGCTGACTGCGGTTGACGGACGCAAGCTGACCTTTGAGGTGAGTGCTGCGGACAGCAAGGGCGTTATCGGTAAGGGTACGCATGAGCGTTTTATTATTGATAATGAAAAGTTTATGGCGAAGGTGAATAAGTAAGGTCAACAAGGCAAAAAAATAGAATACTGAAAGTTAAAAAGCTGTTTCCACTCAAACATGGAAACAGCTTTGTCTTCTTGGTGATCCCGGCCACGCGTACCCGCAAGGGTGGAATCGAACTGGCGACTTTCCTCTCGGGTAAGCATGTACGGCAATCAATATACTTTTGGTGATCCCGGCCAGAATCGAACTGGCGACCTACCGCTTAGGAGTTCGATAAATCAGTCCTTATCCTTATATAACCTTCTCACCCTTAAACAGCTGAAAGCCTTGATATAACTGCGTTTCCGAAGTTTAAAGGCAGCGATAAATCGTCAGATAAATTACTGCTTATAGCCTTTAATCTCAGGTAATTTTTCAAAATAAGGTGCGAATAAGGTGTCAAACACCTTATTCACAACAATCTTTCAAGCAGCTTATACACATCAGTAAAAGGATTTACATCTACTCCAAACGGTAACATACAACCATCCTGCAAATGATGCTGTTCCACACGCTTCGCATTTTCTATTGCTGTTTTAGTTCTATCATTTAGCAACTCATAAACATCTGCTGTTTTAGTATATGTCGGAATATATTTTTGCAGTAAATTCTTCATATCACTATAATCTTTGATGAATCGAGTTGTATATTGATAGTGTAGCAAAAGCCAAAATTCAAAGCATGGATTCGATAATAATAAATTAATATCTCTATTATATGCCATCTTCCTTGCCTGATTTAGTTTAGAGTTTTTCTCTGCAATAGGCTTAGGATTATTGTAATTTACGTCAGCATCAGCAATTACCCAGACGCTATCTCCGGTAGCAGCAGATAATTGATTACGCTCTTGATATTCTCTTGCTTTTCTTACCAAACTGACATAATCTGTTTCACCAGCACTGCTCCTGCTGCCTACAACACGAATATCAATATTATTTTGCCTTGTCTTGAAATGTTCAAAATACTTCGGCTCTGTTTGAGAGCCTTCAGTTACAATCAAAACAAGCGGTTTTACATTTCTGCGTTTAGCTCCTCTTTTCTCAATCTTTCCCTTAGCCATTTAGAAGCCCTCCATGAATAAACGGTATCGCCCCATAACGGCCTAAAAGATAACCTTTTTCAACCTTAGCATCTTTGCGTATTGAAAAATCATACAGCGAAAATAAATCCGTAGCTGCTGTCAAATTATCTTTTTCTGTAAACCATATCTGATCTCTACGAAGAATATCTAAATCAAGCAGATTAGTATTATGAGAAGTAAAAATAAGCTGTGCGCCATTAGGATTAGTATCGCTATTATTGAACAGCATTACCAGATTTTTGGTTAGCAGCGGGTGCAGATGAGCATCTATTTCATCAGCCACTAGCAAGGTCCCCTGCTCCAAAGCTTTCTTGATAACCCCTATAAGCTTAAAATAGCTGTTTGTCCCATCAGATTCCTCTGCCATATTAAGCACATAAGTATTCGTTTCGCCAGCATCATCTTGAACTGTATGCACCGTTTCTACATTAAGATAACTTATTGCTCCTTTAGACAGCTTCAACAACGGATCTACATCTCTGACCTGCAATGACTGAATACCAAAATCAGCTACCTTCAGCATCGAAGCAATAGCACTACGGTAATCACTATCCTTGAGCTGCTCTGCATTAATACCATAAGCATCCGCTACTGAATTTTTGGTGATAATCTGACACGAAGCAAACCACTCTAAAACAGGAATCACCTTGCTATAGCTCCAATTTGAAGCAACAGAAAGATATAACTTATTAGCTGATGTACGCTCTTTCAGCACCGTCTGCTCCTCTATATCGCTCGTAAAACGGTACTCAGAGCAGTTGTTCCGCTCAAATATAAGTGCTTGCCTGCCGTTAGGATAATAATATAAGTATTCTTCTACTACTTCCTTATCCGTAACAGCAAAACCATAAGTATATCTTATTCCCTGAGTAATAAAGATAACTTCAAATCTAGTCGGCTGGCTTGGAGTAAGCTTGTCAAATTTAAAAGGAATACGCTCAATACTCTTATGCAGCTGTTTTTCGTGCGAAGTCAGAACGTAATTAACCATAAACCAAAATGCATTAAGGACATTTGACTTACCAGACGCATTAGCTCCATAAATAACAGAGGATTTTAGATACCGTTTGCCTTTATCCTCAATCAAAGCTTCTTCATGCTCATTATCCTTGCTTGCCAGCATGGACAAGACGATTTCTTTTTTTATGGACAGATAATTCTCCACGCTAAACTGAATAAGCACAATTCTCACCTCCAGAACACTCTATACTATAATTATAGAGCTATTTTCGTGAGATTTCAACGAATTTTTAGTTTAAATCAGCGATTTAAGCGTAATAAGCTATTAGATATTCGATTTGTGTGAGCTTGCTAAATTTAATTAGCTAACTTTTTAGCAGTCCAAGTGTCAACATTCTTCTTATCGCCAGATATACCTTGCGCTTTATCTTCAGCAGCATCATAGATAACAGCAAGTACATGCTCTTCATCTTTCATCGCTAAAAGCTCAATTTTACTAGCGTTATAGCCTGCAATTTAGACAAATAAAAAAACACATTATTTTTATCTAAATCTGCAAATAATGTGTCAATAAGGTGCGGAAACGAAAAAAGCGGTTTTCCAGAATCTGGAAAACCGCATGGTTACTGGTGATCCCGGCCAGAATCGAACTGGCGACCTACCGCTTAGGAGGCGGTTGCTCTATCCTACTGAGCTACGGAACCATAACAACAGCTCAGGCAGAACTCAAGCCTTTCCGCCCAAGCTGTATTAAATATTATACCGCAAAAACAGTCTACTGGCAATGCGGAAACAGCAAGTTATGCGTCAGCAAGCTTCTCCTCTTTTTCCTTTGCCAAAAACTCCGCCACAGCAGGCAGATTATCAAAAATAAACTGCTGCGCTGCCTGCGGATAAAAGTTAATATAATAAATTTCTCCGGTAGCTTGTCTTACACGCTTTTCGGTAACAATACCCAACTCAGAACCCTTTTCTGTCGGAATTTTATTGCGCCCATCTTCCGGCAACTGCAGATAACCGGTATGTTCTAACCATCTTCCAAGCTCCACCGTGGTAAGATTATGCATTTCCTTATCTGCAAAGGTATCATTAATATATTTTACAAGCTTTGTGATATTGGTAGCTTCAGTCATAGGCTGCAGCCTGCTCAGGTCATCCTGTTCCACAACAAAGCTGCTTTTAACTGCCTTAGAAGTTTTGGGTGCAACCTTAAAGCTCGTGCTCTGCGAAACCAGATTCATAATCTTGCCGTAAACAGCAATAACCTCTGCGGCATCGTTAAGCGCCTCCTGTACCTGCGCGCTCTGTACAGCCTCCAGTGAAAGCTCCTCCTCGGCAAAAGGATGTCTGTTTTGGCTCATACGGTGAATAACATTGTAAGCATTGCGTAATTTGTTGATATCCAGCATCTGCATTTCTCCTATTCTTCACACAAATTTTATAAACAAAAAGGCAGACTCTGCTACATAAAGAGTCTGCCCTAAAACAATCAGCAGTTAATGTGCTTCTGCCAGTACCTCAGCGGCAATATCGTCCGCCATTCCCGGAGGCATGCTCCATTCAACACGCACGCCGGTTTTACCCCAAAGACGGGTAAGCGCTACTTGAAACGCCTCCTTACTGGAAAGCGGCTCCAGCGTTATCGTAGCAAAATCACGGATAGTATCACCCTGCGGCACATCCAGGCTCAACGGAGTTGCCAGATACTTTTCGACAGCAGCCTTAGCTTCAGCCACAGCCTCCGGCAAGGTTACTACGGCAGTCTTATCCGCTTCGTTATATTCTACATAGCCATAATGGCAATTATAATTCAAGGTTACAGCATAATTACTCATTTTAATCCCCCTCTGCTCTTGTTACTAATTATAACAACTTAAGCACATAATATCAATATAAGGATTTAAGTAAGCAATTAAAATATAAGTCTTTCTTAGCCTGTAATCCTTGATAAATATAATGCGGCACTATTATCTGCGGCTGAATACAGGCTGCAGACGTTTTTCCATCGGCAGCTTATCGGCAGTCACCGCCAGCTGTGCCATCTCGTACAAGGTGCTTTGTGCGCTCACAGGCTCCAGCTTGTTGCGCACACGGCGATAGCTGCCGTTGGACTGCATCATATGCGCGCCCACGTTATCGCGCAGATACAAATCCAGCAGCGCTTTGATGCGATGGATATGCTCCTCTGTTTCTACCGGGAAGAACAGCTCTACGCGGTCGTTAAGGTTACGCGGCATCCAGTCGGCACTGGAAAGATACAGCTGCTCCTCGCCGCCGTTGGCAAACCAGAAGATACGGCTGTGCTCCAGCTGACGGCCTACAATACTGCGTACCGTAATATTATCGCTTATGCCCTCGATGCCCGTGCGCAGACCGCAGATACCGCGCACAATCAGGTCAATATGTACGCCTGCGGCAGAAGCCTCGTACAGCTTCTGGATTACGGGCTGGTCAATCAGCGAGTTCATCTTGGCGATGATATGTCCCTCACGGCCGGCACGCACCATAGCAATTTCATTATCAATCAGCGCATAGATTTTCTCGCGCAGTCCCAGCGGTGCCATAACCAGCTTATTCCAAACCGGTGGCTCGCTGTAGCCGCTGAGCAGATTGAAGAAAGCCGAAGCATCGCTCCCGAACTCATCGTTCGCCGTCATCAGGCCAAGGTCGGTGTATAATTTTGCGGTGCTGTCGTTGTAGTTGCCTGTGCCCAGATGCAGATAACGCTTAATACCGTTATCCTCCTTGCGCACGATAAGAATAATTTTGGCATGCGTCTTTAAGCCGACCAAGCCATAGATAACGTGGCAGCCTGCTTTTTCCAGACGACGCGCCCAGAGGATATTGTTTTCCTCATCAAAACGTGCCTTAAGCTCTACCAGTACGGTTACCTGCTTGCCGTTTTCCGCAGCACGCGCCAGCGCAGCAACGATAGGACTGTTGCCGCTCACACGGTACAGCGTCTGCTTAATCGCCAGCACCTGCGGATCATCGGCAGCATCGCTCACCAGCTTAACTACCGGGTCAAAGCTTTCGTAGGGGTGATGCAGCAAAATATCGTTGGCACGGATAGCGGCAAACAAATCGCTGTCATCCGGCAGCTCCAGCGGACGCTGCGGCACAAAGGGCTCATACAGCCACGGCCACATGCCCTTCATACCGATAAATTTAAAGAAGCAGGTCGGGTCCAGAGGTCCGTTGATTTCATAAACCTCCATCTCCGTAACATCCAGATTTTCCTCCAGAAATTTTTTGATACGATTATTATTCGTTTTGAAGATTTCCAAGCGAACCGCAGCGCCGCGCTTACGCTTACGCAGCGATTCCTCAACCTCTTTCATCAGGTCAACGCTGTCATCCTCTTCCAAGTCAAGGTCACTGTCACGCGTTACTCTGAAGGACACCATATCCAGAATATGGCAGCCCTTGAACAAATCGTGGCAATGGCTGGCGATAATATCCTCCAAAAATACGAAGGTTCGCTTGCCCTCAGGCTCAACCTCCACAATGCGGTCCAGCACGCTCGGCACCTGAATCAGGCCCATGCTGTGCTCGCCGTCGGCCTTAATCAGCTCAACAGCAAGATTCAGTGTTTTATTGGCCAAAAACGGGAAGGGACGCGAAGCATCTACCGCCATCGGCGTCAGTACCGGGAAAACAACCTCACGGTAATATTCCTCCAGCCAGTCCTTGCCCAGCTCGCTCAAATCCTTAACGCGGCGGAAATGCAGCTTCACCGCATCCATTTCTGCCATCAGCGCAATCAGCGATTTTGTCTGAGTGCGCACCTGCTCATGCGCCGCCTGCGAAATAGCCACCAGCTGCTCATGCACCGACATTCCGGAGGCATCGCGCTTTTCTACGCCGCTGTCAAAATTGCTCCACAAACTGGCTACGCGCACCATAAAGAATTCATCAAGGTTAGAGGCCGAAATGGCGATAAACTTCAGGCGCTCCAGCAGCGGTGTGTCCTTAACCATCGCTTCCTTGAGCACGCGCAGATTAAATTTCAGCCAGCTCAGCTCGCGGTTATAAAAATACTCAGGCTTTGTCAAATCTAATTTTCCCATCACTTATTCACCCGTTCCAAAATAGGTTCAATACCAAAAACTTCCTCAAAGAAAGTTGATTTATCATCAAATGTCCAGATTTCCAACGTCAAATCCTCTTTACTTGCTGCCAGAACCTTCAGCTTATTATCCTTCAGCGTTACACTGCAGCTGTGAATTTTTTGCATATAGCTGCGGTCCAGAGCATCAGCCAGACGCACAATGGCAGCCAGCTTGGCTACAACCGGCACCAGCTCCTTTTCCACCTGCGGAGCACGCGTATTGGTCTTGTCAAACAACCTGTTGGCATGATAATACGACGCCAGCGCCACAATCTCCTTATCCGCTTCGCTCAGGCCGATGATATCCGTAGACATAATTAGCTGATAGCTGTAAATAGAATGGCTGCGCATGCAGATATATTTGCCTATATCATGCAAAATGCAGGTAGCACGCAAAAGCAGGCGCTCATGCTCGCCCATGCCGTAAGCCTTGGAAATCTTGTCGAAAATAATCAGCGACAGACGCTCCACCTGCTGAGCATGCTTCTTATCATACAGATAACGGGCGCCGATGGTATGGAAAAGGCTGATAAGCTCCTGCTCCAGCTCCTTGCGCATTACAGGATTCGTTTTATTGCCGATATGCAGCAGCTGAATGCCGTCGATAAAGCGGTCTGCCGTAATAATAATTTCCTTGGCGGGAATCAGATGCAGCAGCTGTTCATAAAGCAACACCGTAGGCAGCACAAGCTCCGCAACATTTTCCGGCAGCTTATATACCTGAATCAGCTGCGGCAAGCTCATCTGACGCATGCTGTCGAAAAAGGCATGGAAATCCGCCGCCTTGATGCGATGCACCAGTTGCTTTTCATCCAGTCCCAGCATGCGCAGCAAAAGCTCGGTCTCTGTACCGGACAGCACCAGATATCGCACCTTGCTGTCACCCAGCTCGTTTCTTACCGGTCCGATTGTACTGCTGAGAAATTCCGTCAGCGCCTTGTTAAAATGCATGCTTTCACGACGGTTGCGCTCAAAGCTTTCCTTAATACGGATAATACCGATATGGAAGTTGCCCTGATAGCAGATTTTTTCATCTCGCACCAGCGTTACGCCCAAACCGCCAGAGGAAATATCCATCATCAGCATGCCTTCACGTTCGGTAGAAATTTTTTCTGCCTTCAGCGTATTACGGATGGCTACAAATTTTGTATAAATCTCCTTCGGCATATCAACAACATCGACCACAAGACCGGTTTTGTTATAAATCTGATCCAGCAGAAAAACCTGATTGCTGGCCTCACGCACAGCAGTAGTTGCCTGCATAACATATTCCTCGACCCCGTATTCCTTCATCAGACGCTTGAAGCCGATAAGAATTTCGCAGATTTCGGAAACCAGCGGGAAAGGAATTATTTTATTTTTAAAAGTTGCCTCACCCAGGCGAATGCGTCGGTTGCAGCACTCAATAACCTTATACCTTTCGGTATTGTGATATTCGGTAATCTGCATACTTAGCATCTCCGAGCCTAGATGAATAGCAGCAAAGGTTGTGTAATTTTTACGCTTCATTAACTAAGCCTCCAAAACAGTATGTTATTGTTATAATTCGGGTTTCTTAACAAAAATCCTGCGAAAAAATCAAAATTATACAGTAATTTAACAAGTTAACACGAATTTTACTTTTTTACGCAGGATTTTTTCAGGTTATGGGTAATATAATAAATATATCGTTAAAATAGAATAATCGGAGTTTAGAGGAACACCCCACAAGGAGAAAAGGAAAATGCAACGAATCGCAATTATTGATATCGGCTCTAACTCGGCCCGGCTTGTTATCAGCCATATTTATAAGAATGGTGCTTATAATATGGTCTATAACCAAAAAGAAGCCTTGCGCCTCAGTCAGAAGGTCGACGAAAAAAACATGCTTACAGAAGTAGCCTTCAGCAGCACCATCGAAACCATGAAAAGCTTTGCCTATATGTGCAAAATTTATCAGGCTGACAAAACCATTGCCGTTGCTACCGCAGCCATCCGCAACGCTGCCAACGGTGCCGAGCTTGTCGCACGCGTTGCCGAGGAAACAGGCATCCAGCTGCACATCATCTCCGGCAATACCGAAGCCTACATCAGCTACCTTGGCGTTATCAATACCCTCAACGTCAAGGACGGCATCATCTTCGACTTGGGCGGCGGCAGTACCGAGCTGATTCTGTTCAAGAACCGTAAAATTTTGGAAAGCGTGTCCCTGCCCATCGGCGCGGTCAATACCACCTCCATGTTCAATACCCGTAACGTCATGCCCGCCAATGTTTTCAGTGATGTCAGCTTCTTTATCATGAGCCGTCTGGAAAAGTACCCCTGGCTTAAGCAAAACGGACTGCCGCTTATCGGCGTTGGCGGTACAGCGCGTACCGTAGCCAAAATCATCCAGCGCGAAAAGAAGTACCCGGCGACTAAAATCCATAATTATTCCTATACCACGCAAACCTATCGCAGCTTTTTCAACAGACTGCGCAACACAAATCTTGATCAGCGCAAAAAGATTTCCGGTCTCAGCAGCGAGCGCAGTGATATCATTCTGGCCGGCAGCAGCATTATCAGCTGCCTTTTAGAGGCCACCGGTGCCAAAAAGCTCATCACCTCCGGCTGCGGCCTGCGCGAAGGCCTGTTCTTCGATTATTATTCCAAGGAAAACCACGTGCCCATTATAGCGAAGGATATCCTTAGAATGAGCAGGGAAAATGTGTTAAACTTATATGAACCCGACCAGCAGCATTCCAGACACATCACTCATTTGGTGTTATCAATGTTTGACGGCTGGAGTGAGCTGCACGGCTTACGCAAAAATTACCGCCGCCTGCTGGAAACCGCTGCGCTGCTGCATGACATCGGCATCACCATTAACTTCTACAGTCACGCACGTCACAGTGCCTATATGATTTTAAATGCCAAGCTCTTTGGTCTGACGCACAAAGAGCAGGTCATCACGGCAGCTATCGCCGGCTGGCACAACGGCGTTTCCAAAAACTATTTCAAGGACCGTTTCTACAAGGAACTGCTTAGCGACGCCAACTGGAAAACCATCAACAAGTTGGCACTGCTGCTGGCCTTAGCTGAAAGCCTTGATTACACGGAAACCTCCCAGATTCACGTTATTGAACCTGGCATCAGCAAAAAGAATGCTACCTTAAAGCTCTATGCTCAAGGTATTCCCAGTATTGAAATGCATCAGATTCAGGAGCATCTGTCATGGTTCAAAAAGACCTTCGGCGTAGAGCTGAAGGTGCAGCTGGCGACAGCAGCAGAAGAATAATGCAAAGCAGCCTCAGTATACGCTTGCGTATGCCAAGGCTGCTGTTTTTATTTTGCTCCGTATTTTTCAGTTTCTTCCTGAATGTAATGTGTTGTAAAAACAGGCATAAATCCGCCGCCTTCTTTTTTGACATACTCGCGCAAAATATTTTGCCAAGCACGCTTAGCATACAGAAAACGAATGACATAAACAGCACTTTCATCTTCGCGCACGACATAAAACAGCAGATAATTTTTCACGGGCACGAAGCGAATCCCCCACGCATGCAAAAGCGCGTCATTGCATAAAGGATATTTTGTCGGAAAAGAAGCAAGGCTATCTCCTTCGCCGAAAAAATTCTCTACTATACGATCTGACGCAGAGATATTACACAACTTGAGCTTTATATAACTAGCGACAGCATCTAAATCCGCCAATGCTTTTTGCGTATAAATTATCTTGTACGTCATCATATATTTGCTCCAGGATATTTCTTTCTGAACATCTCTTTAGCATCTTCTGCAGAAACTACTCTCCCCGCCTCAATATCATCTAAACCTTGCTTCAACGCACCATACAACTCAAACCTTGCTGTAAGCTCCTCGTAGGCTTCAATGCTCATGACAGCCAAATCACCCTTGCCGTTTTTGGTAATAAAAACCGGCTCCTTATACTGATGGCAGAAATTAGAAATCTCGTTATAGTTGTTGCGCAAATCTGCGCTTGAAGTAATTTTCGGCATAATCGCGCCTCCTTCGTATAGTTAAATTATACCTTAATTCGGCTATCCGGTCAAATTTCATAAGAAAAGACCTGCACGTTTTGCACATGCAGGCCTTTTGCTATATACAGCGTTTGATTTTTTTATTTTACCGCAGCCTTCAAAATACCGTGTACCATCAGCGCGGAATTGTACAAATCCTCTTCCTTGATGTATTCGTCAACAGTATGCACATTAGCCATACCGGTGCCCAAAATTACACTGGGCAGTCCGTAAGCATTCAGGAAGTTGGCATCACTGCCGCCGCCGGTAACAGTAATATCCGGAGTAAAGCCGTGCATTGCGCAGGCAGCCTTCGCCAGTGCCACAACATCGCTGTCCTCCGCAACAGAAAAGGAATCATACTTATTATCCACAAAGACTTCTGCCTTAGCGCCGTATTTTTCGGCACTTGTTGCAATGGTTTCTACGATTTCCTTGCAGATAGCCTCCAGCTTTTCTTTGTTACGACTGCGCGCATCGCCTTCAATGGTTACCAGATCAGGCACAATATTGGTTGCCTTACCGCCACCGATAATGCCGATATTGCAGGTAGTTTCCTCATCAATACGGCCATAGCGCTTAACATCGGCAAGAGCCTTGGCAGCAATCATAATAGAGTTGATGCCCTTTTCCGGCTCCAGTCCGCCATGCGCGGTTCTGCCGATAATGTCGATTTTATATTTCTTCTGGCCGGGAGCGCCGACAACAATCTCGCCCGGTGCGCCTTCTCCGTCCAGTGCATAGCCAACGTCGGAACGCAGCTTAGAGCGGTCGAGGCAACGGGAGCCGTTAACGCCGCCCTCCTCGCATACAGTGAAGAGAATCTGGATATCGCCATGCGGAGCACCCTCCTCCAGCAGCAGGCGAATGCCCTCTAAAATACCCTCAACGCCGGATTTATCGTCACCGCCGAGAATAGTGGTGCCGTCGCTGTATAAAACGCCGTCCTTTTGGATAACGGTAGTGCCGCCGCAGGGCTCAACACCGTCCATATGTGCAGAAAGCAACACGCGCACCGCACCTTCAACTCCTGCGCTGGCAGGCAAAAATGCCCACAGATTACCGCAGCTGCCGCCCAGCTTTTCACCGGCATCATCCTCTTCCACCGTAAAGCCAAGTGCCTCTAATTTACCTTTGAGCAGTTCGAATACCGGACGCTCCTGCAGGCTATGACAAGGCAGAGCAACAATTTCCTTAAATTCTGCGAGCATACGCTCCTTATTTACTTGCGTCATGTGTATCTTCCTTTCTATGATATAAATTAAGCTCAGCGTGCCTAAAGTGGTAGCAAATCCGCTAAACTTTTATTCCTTAAATTATTCCTGTATGTTCCAGCAAAATTTTGACACCGATAAAAATCAGCACCAAGCCGCCGGCAACATCAGCTCTCTTGCCGGCCATAGCTCCCAGCTTAAAGCCAGCCAGACCACCAAAGGCTGCGATAGCAAAGGTCACCACGCCAATCAGTATGGAAGCGGACCAGATATCGGTATTCAAAAAGGCCAGGCTGATACCAACTGCCAGAGCATCAATACTGGTGGCAATCGCCAGCACTGCCATCTCCTTCACGCTATAATCTTTTTTAACATGACAGGCCTCGTTTGCTTCACGAATCATGCTGATTCCCAGATAAAGCAATAAGAAAAAGGCAATCCAATGGTCATATTCCGTAATATAATCACGAAACGATACAGCGCCGAAATAGCCTATAACCGGCATCAAAAACTGAAAGGCTCCGAACCAGCTGCCGAAGCGTAATGCTCCGCGCAACCTGTTATCCGGTGTCAGCACCATACTGCCGCAAACGGAAACGGCAAAGGCATCCATCGCCAAGCCAACCGCCAACAGCAACAGCTCTGCTAAACTCATATTTTCATTCCCTCACTCACTGTAAACAAATCTATTCTTTATTTTCCTTATGCAGCAGCTGCAGCAAACGTTCATGATCCTTGCTTATCTTAATTACACGGAACACGCTCGTCATAAGCATCATCCCCAAGGCAATAGCACTGGCATCCATGCCGGTGGTTATAAGGATGTTCATACCCGTGTCGTAATTATTTTCTATAATCGCCGCCATACCGCGATACATGCCGAGTCCCGGTACAATCGGGATAATACCGGGAATAACAAAAATCGTTACCGGCTGCTTAAAGATACGCGCCGCCAGCTCGCTCAAAAGCGAAAGCGCAACCGTGGCAAAAAACATGGCATAAAAAGAATCATACGCCATATCCTTGCGGATATAGCAATAAACTACCCAGCCTACCGCACCTATAACGCCGCTGACAGGCAGGCTTTTGCGCGGTGCCTGAAACAGAATACCGAAGGCAGCCGTAGCGATAAACGCAAAGCCAAAGGCTGTAAAATAATTTATGCCCATAGCTTCCACCCCCAGTGATACCATACAAGCAGGCTAAATGCCAAACCAATCGCAATGGATGTAGCGAAAAGCATCGCCTCGGCGATACGCGAATTACCGGAAATCAAATCGCCGGCCATATAATCGCGCAGACCGTTGGTAAAGGCTACACCCGGCAGGAACGGCATCAGCGCACCTACGATGATATTGGTACGCGTGCATTCGCCGTCCATCTCACAGCAAAAAATAGCCAAAGCGCCGATTGCCGCACCGGAAAGCGCATTTTCCCAAAAGGCACTGGGGCGATAACCGCCCAACTGCTTTAACAGCACCATGGAAAGGCCGCCGGTAATAAAGGCCGCGATAAAGTCATGGCTGTTGCCGCCCAGCATTGCCGCAAAGGCTGCCGAGCTGATTGCCGAAGCCATGCAGACACGCCATTTGCCATAGGGCGGAGCCTTGTGACGCAGCTCTTCCAGATACGCCAGCGTTTTTTCATAATTCAGCGGCCAGCGTTTCAGATTATAGGAAAAATCGTTCACAGCGCTGATAACGCTTAAATTGGTGCTGCGATAACGGATACGGCTGATAATCGTAGCACCCTCGCTTTCCTCATCGCCTAAAATAATAACCGTCGGCGTAACAAAAACATGAATATCATGATAGCCGTGCGTATGACAGAAGCGGGAAATAGTGTCCTCTACTCTGGAGGTTTCCGCACCGTTTTTCAAAAGTGCCTTGCCCATGCCGAGGGCAATATGCAGTGTCTGCTCACGGCTTAAAGGAACAGCTTCCAATTCCATTACATCTCACCGCCTAACAGCTGCGCTACTGCCGCTCTAAAGCGGTTGGCACCACCCATAGACGGATGCGGCACAGACATACATTCAACGCCGTAACGTGACAGCGTTGTCGCCGCCTTCTGACCGATGGCGACAATTTTCATCCCCGGACGCAGCTCCAGCAGCATCCGCGCGTACTCAATGCCTACATCAAGCTCGCTCGGTGAGGGCGTACGGTTAGTCAGCAGATTGCCTGCTTTATACGGATGAAACGGAAAAATATTCCAAAGAATAACATCAAAGGACGCAAGGCCATGGCTGTTCAGCGCGTTCCAGACAACAGTATCCGTAGGCTCGTTAAAGCCCTTCAGGCGCTGCGTATTGTTCAGCATTGCGCTGCCTGCATCACTCGTGCGGCGGTAATCCCATTCGCCCAAAACGCTTTTCGGCTCTACATCAGGATGATGCCCCAGCAGAATACGCTCCGAAGTAATAGCAATACCGCTGAAATGACCGCCCTGATAGCCCAAGGCCTCGGCAATAAACAAATAATGTGCATCCGGACGCAGCTCCAGATAACGGCGCAGATTGGCACTGCGGATAACGGGAGCCTGCGGACCTATATCACAGCTTGTATCAAAATCACGCCAGGGATTAAAAACCTGCTCGCTGTGATAGCTTTGTAATTTATCAAGAAAAGTATTAATCTCCATAATTCCCTCCATGCATTATTATACCGCATAGAGGCAAGTCGTCGCAATAAAAATGGATGCGAAGCAATAGTTCCGCATCCATTTTATACTTTAAAAAATATCTGATTTTAGAACAGCAGCAGTATCATGCCTACAACCAGCGCCAAGGTAATACCCAACGCATTACGCTTGCAAACCTCCATCGGATCTACACCGGCAATGCCTGCGCAGATAATAGTAGCACCGGCAATCGGGGAAATAGTACGGCCGAGAGTACCGCCCAAAGCTGCAATAGAGCCCATGTTCATGGTTTCCAGACCAAACTGTGCCGCATGCGGAGTAACTGCTTCGTTGAACGCAACGGTTGCAGCGTCACCGGAGCCGGAAATAAGTGCCAGCACAAACGGACCGAAGGTGGCAGCAATTTTAACAATACCGGTAGAATTCAGCATCCAGTTAATCAGCGCCTTAATCAGTCCCAAAGCATTCAGGCCTGCTACGAAAACGCCTACGGAAATAATAATACCGATGATATTAGCATAAGCATCGCCCATGCCGTCAAAGAAGCTCTTAGTCAGCTCAACAGGATTTTTACGGGTTACTGCCAAGGACAAGATTGCACCGATAACCATAGCGTGGGGTACGCCCATTTTCAGTGCGGGCACCAGCTTGGTGCTGCCCAAGAGCAGAATAATAACCGGAACCAGCGGCATAACGGCGAAAAGCGGATTAATGCCGAAGTTTTCGTCAACACCTGCTTCGCCTTCCGGCGCAAAGCCCCTGTTTTCCTTCAAAACAACAGCCAGAACGGTCAATACAGCTGCAGCAACGATTACACCGGCTACAGTTGCCAGCATATGATTGGCAATTACATCGGTAATCTACACGCCTGCCAGCTTAGCGATAACTGCGTTATGTACAAGACCGGGGTTCAGCATACTGCCGTAGGTACCGGATTTAACGGCAGCTGCGGCCATTGCCGGATGAATGCCTGCAGACATCATAATTGGAATAAAAATTACGCCTACCGCAGCACTGCAGCCTGCAGCACTGGGGATAGCAATATTAACGACGAAGGTTGCCAGCGTAGCGCCGGGAATGAGCAAAAAGCCCATTTTTTTCAAAACCTTACCGATTGCAACAACCAAATGCTTGTCGCAGCCAGTGTACTTCATGCACCAGGCAAAGCCCATGCAGGAGCAAACAGAAGTAATCAGACCGGCATTAGTCATGCTTTTGGCAAAAGCATCAAGAGAAGCCATCGGCTTGCCGGCAATGCAGCACATCAGAATACCAGCGGCAATCAATACCATTCTGGATTCATGTCGTTTCAACAAAAGATAAATTACACCGATAACAACGAGTGCACCTATTATCAGAAACATCTTCATTCCCTCCATAAAACAAAAATATTTTAGCATTATCATTATATGCGAAACTGGCATATTTGAAAAGCACAATAGTAAGTGTATACAATATACTTGCTTTCTTCAGCTAAATTTATATAGCAAAAGTACAAATACCGTCCCACATTTCTGCGGAACGGTATTTTTTAATAACTTTATTGGTGCCACAAGCCATAATAATGAATAATATAGTTTGTTAAAGCATCCTCATATTCTGTGTCCGGTACAGGCTTATCCATCTGATCGACCAAATGACGCTCATCCGACCAATAGAACGCCTTACCGCCAAAGTAGCCTAAGGCATAGGGAATATCCGTAGGCTGCAGAAGATTGCGACCCATGAATTTTTCCGGCACATCAATGCCCAGCAGATACAACAGCGTCGGCGCCAGATCAATCTGCGAAGCATATTCATTGGTGCGCAAATTATTGAGCGGTGCCAGGTTCTTCGATACAAAAATCAGCGGAATAGGTGCAATGCTCTGTTTATCCTCAGCCTTGGTAACAAGCTTCGTATACTCGCCGCCGCTGTGCGGATTATGGTCACTCGTAATGATGAACAGCGTTCTGTCATCCATCAGTCCGCGCTTCTGCGCTTCCTTAAAGAAATGCTCCAGCGTTTTATCAACCCAATAGACACCGCGCACCGTTATAAAGGTATTGCTGCGCACCTTATCCGGCATTTCGTTCCAGCTGAAGCCGGTGTAAGGATAAGGCTGATGCATATCCAGCGTTTTGGTAACCATCACCAGACGGTCATTCTTCGCCTTGGCTTTTTCCAGCAGCTTCAGTGTTTCCTCATACATTACGTCATTATGAAAGCCCCAGCCGCTAGCACCTGTATAGCCCTGCTTTTCCAAATATTCTTTTGCATAGTATTCGTTCATGCCGAACTGCGTCGGATATTCGCGCAGCTCGTTGGCATAATACTGGCTGGAAGCATTCATGAAAATGCCGCGCATTCCCGCTGCCTGTACACTGCGGAACAGCGAGGGCGTATTTTTACCGGGAAGATCCTTATCCATAATCAGATGCGAACGGAAGGTAGCATTCAGCCCCTGCGTTGTCGGCACGGCAGAGGAATAATACCTGTTCATATGCGGATAACGGATAACAAGACTATTTAAAAATGTGGTAGCCTCTTCGGGAATATCGTTGTTATAGTAGTTAATGTAATCACGGTGCATGGATTCCAGAATCAGCAGCACAACTCTGTCATACTGCGGTTTGATTTTGGCAATCTTTGCTTTAGGCTCATCAATGCCCATTTCCGTCAGACGCGTTTTATCCTTGGCAGTCAGCTCGCGCTGCTCCACATGCTTGCCGCCGGCAATTTTATCCGTATCAAAAATCGCCTTGCTGACGAAGTTCACATTAACAGGAACGGAAAGCATATTGCGGTAGTTCATGCGTGTCTTTTCGTTCTCAACCTCAGCGTACATACCGATAACATTTTCCACGCCGTACATGCCGGCATAGCCAAGCAGTCTTTCGGTAAGGTTCAAGCCCAAGGTAAACATGGCCACGCACAGCAGTGACCAGGCAAAGTTCGGCTTACGCTTTTGCGGCTTCGGTACATAAAAAAGCAGTAAAATCACAACTATACTGATAACAATACCGGCAATCATCGTGTTGCTCATCGTCGCAAAAATACCTTTAACAGCATAGATATTCAGGTTTTGGAAGAGAACGCTCTCCACGTGCATGGAGGTCTGCCAAAAATAGAAGCCGTCAAAAACCACTGCCAAAGCAGAAAATACATAAACGGCAAAATAAAGGATTTTCATCCCGATATTAGGCCATTTATGGTAGCACATTGCCATCAGCAGCACAATAAAAATGTTATTGTTAATACCGGCCAGCACGGAAAGGCTTGTCTGCAAACCTTTATCAAGACTAAGCTGGTTTACCATAAAAAAGGCTTCGCCCATATAAAGAATACCGATAACAATAACGGAAAAATAGCGCTGCAATCTGTCCGGCACACGCTTACGCCGGTAATACAGTACATATGCTATCTCTGCCAAAACGCTGTCACGCAATACATGATCAAAAATCTGAAAGCCAAACTCATTCAGCGGAAAGGGGTGCGTTCCGCCGAAGCTTTGCCAGGCAAAAAATCCTTCTACTATGCAGGCCGCGATAATAAAAATCAGCCAGCCCATTTTTCTGCTTATCCTATTCACCTTACACCATTTCCTTGCTTACGCCAAAAACTTAATCGGCTCGGACTCCATCTCAATTAAAAGCGGAGCAGTTGTTACAGCATCTCCGTCAAGCTCTGCTGCAAAATTCTCTTCATTGCAGCGTATTTCCATTTTTTTCGCTGCACGGATAATAATATCATTATCCAGCGTCAGCGCCTCCATAGCAATGCAGGCCGCATAACGTATAAAATCCCCGCGCTTATCACCGGTAAACAGCGCCGCATGTAAAAGAGGTGACGAAAGCGACGCACCGTTAAAGAGGTTGTAACGTCCGGCATAATAACGGCTCTTGCCTACAATAACAGAAGTTGCAGCATACCACTCGGCTTCATCATCAAAGCGCACCTGAAAGCGGTAACGCCAGTTGTTAAACAGAAATTCCTTACGCATAATCTCTGTTCCCTGCCAAACATAAGCAAGCTTGTTGAGCAGCTTTTTCTCCTTTTCGGTCACCTTGTCCACTACAAGCGAATCAAAGCCTATACCGGCAACTGTCAAAAAGACGTTGCCGTTGGCGCGTCCCAGATAAACAGGCACCTCTATACCTTTGGATACTCGTTTAAACCACTTATGCGGGTCCGCCTTCAAAAGCAGCTCCTTAGCCACCAGATTTACCGTACCGGCAGGAAAAACGCTGATGTAAGGCACATACTTGCGATTAGCCAGCTGTTCAATCATCGCTCTGATTGTGCCGTCACCGCCGGCAATTATCACCCAATCAACCTTTTCCTCAACTATTTCCGCAGCAATCTGCGGTATCTGGTCAAAGAAGCGGATATCTCGCATTTCTGCATTTTTAGGTCCTACTAATTCCTTCACCAGCTTATAGGTTTCATTCACCTTAGCCATCATACTGGCAAAAAGCTGCTTACCGGAATTACGGTTATACAAAAGCACAACCTTTTTAAATTTTTTTACGTCTACATATTCTCCAGGCATATCTAACTCCTAAAAATCCATTTTTTACGTGAGAGATAGTTCCATACAACAACAATACAGCTTGTCAGCACCTTCGACAGCATCGGCTGCCAGTCAAGCAGGCTGACAAAAATATACATCAGCAGCAGGTTAAACGCCAAGCCTATACAGCTTACCAAAAACACCAGGCCAAGCTCCTTGCCGCGTTTGTAACGGCTGCCGCTGTCAAAAACCAGAACATTGCCCAAGAAATAATGATACAGTGTTGCCAGGCAAAAGGATAAGGCTGTTGCCAGCATAGTCAGCAGTGTAAGGCTCAGGCCACTTAAAAGATAGTGGAAGAAAAGATAGAACAAGGCCCACTCCACCAAGGCCGCCGTACCGCCGACAAACAGATACAGCAAGAGCTTAATCAGCTTGCTGTCCGTATAATCAACACCAAATAATATTTTCCTGCGCATAGCGTACTCCAGTCATAGTATAATAGCTTATTATATCATCTTTAAGCGAAGTTTTCAAAGCTTTCCGGTAGGAGATACCGATGGAATGGATTGATATATTTATAAAATTGTTGAAAAAACATGCACTGCCCGCTCCTTTTGTATAGCAGCATGACGCAGTAAAGAGCGTAACCATCATCGAATTCAAAGATGGCAAGCAGGCTTACCGCACAACTGTAAAACCCTGATTCCCCTCTCAATATCGGTCTTCCCAACCGATTTGTGGAAAAAAGTGAGGCTATCATACACTCTAGTGATAGCCTCCACTTTTTATTTAAGATATTTCATATAGAAAGCTTCTATTTTATCAAAGGAACTTACATCCATCTTGCAGTACAAATCCGACGCACAGCACCAGAAATAATTAGCAGCTCCTTATTGTCTCCTTGTAGCTTTTTGACAGCATTTGAATTTAACTCAAAACCAAGAATAAAGATTGTAAAAATAGAGCGATGCTTTCGCACCGCTCTAAAAAATTTTAAAAAAACTTATAGAAAATTATTCTTAAAGGCTGTATTTCACCTCTTTATCCAGCACTACACCAGTTTCCGGATTAATATTCATCTCACCACGCAAACCAGAGGCACTGAATTTCACTTCGTATTCATATAATCCATGTTCTCTGTCCAATTTCAGTTCATAAATCGACACGTCACCAACTTCTTTGGCAACAATTGCTTTTACATCATCTTTGGACAAGATTACATTAGCGCTGCCGCCCAACGCTTTTCTTTCCATATTGTATTCTTTGATTTTACCATTTACCTGATATATATCAATTTCATATTTTGTCTGAGTAGCAGTATCAAAAAACTTCACTTCATAATATGGGTGCAGTTTTTGCAGTTCTGCTTCAGTATGCAGGTAAGTGCTACCTGTTGGAACTTGCTTTTGCGCAATTGCACGAGCTTCGTCCGCACTAATCAGATTAGCAGCAAATGCTGTAGCAGAAATTGCCAAAACAGTCAGTGCGCCAGTAATAATAGCTGTTAATTTTTTCATGAGATAAACCTCCTTCAATGTGAAAAGTTAAACCATATTTAAAGTATACTAAATTTTTAGGATTTACATTGTGAAGTCTTTGTGACTTCTTTAGAAGCTCCAACGTACGCTAGCGTGAAAATCCCAGTTCTTATTATACTCGCCGCCGACTGCACGCTCGATGTCAAAGTACGCATAGCTATCTTTGCCAGTTTTTACGCTCAAGCCTGCACCATAATTGACGCTTACGTTTTCTCTAAGTAATAAACTAAGGAAAGCTTAATTTCTTGTATTATCCAAAGAAGCTTTTTCTCTTGCTGGATTTACAGTTACCTTAATTAGTGCTCTATACTAAAATTTACTTTGAAATCGCTTTGCTGCGTACTCAAAATATCTAGTCCCTGTTCAACGTGTCCCAAATAAATCAAATCATCCGTATATCTGAAATCCTTATAAAACACACTTATATTACCCCATGGAACATAAACACACACATCTCCGGCCTTCGGAGCATGCCCTCGTGGCGCTCCGTCCCCGGTAAGCTTATTTTTAAAATAGCCAATCTTTTCGGTATGATTAAAATCATTCAGGTTTATCTCTGCGGGAAGCATATCAATTAAACGCTTCGCTGCCGCATTATCCGCAAGTACAACAATAATATTTTTACCATCAACCTGCAGCTTCAGCTTGGTTCCTTGCGCTGCAGACTGTGACTGCTGCGTTTTATTTTGAGCAGACTGCACTTTCGGTGCAGGATTCTGAGCTGCTTTACTATCAGGTGCATCCGCACCGGCGCAGCCGCTCATAAGCAATGTTACAGATAAAGCTGTAGAAGCCAATAATTTTTTCATAGTAAACCTCCTTGCAGACATCATTATGTAAAACAAGATTTACTCTTCACCGATAATTATACTAACAGCCTAAATATACGTCCAATACCTATAATAATTACCATTGCATGCTTTTTTTGCATAATCAGCAAGGCTGCGTTATAATAATGCCAAAAATTACAAGCATATCGATAGAAAGGAGCCGTCGCTATGAACTTTCGTATTCTCAACTATTTTCTGACTGTCGCACACGAAAAAAATATCACCAAAGCAGCTGAAGTTCTGCACATCACTCAGCCCACGCTCAGCCGTCAGCTCATGCAGCTTGAAGAAGATTTAGGAACTAAGCTATTTGACCGCAGCCAACATAAATTCGCGCTCACACCCTCCGGGCAGTTTCTCGTACAGCGCGCACAGGAAATTTTAGACATGGTAGAAAAAACTACGCTCGACATCCAAGACCAGGAGCAAAACCTCAGCGGAAGCATTGCCTTCGGCGCAGGTGAGTACTATGCTACGCAAACGCTGGCACAGCTTATCGGAGCTTTTCAAAGGCAATATCCGGCTGTAACCTTTGACCTTTTTACAGCTACGGCAGATACTCTGCTGGAAAAAATGGAAAAAGGGCTTATCGATATCGCTATCCTGCAGGCACCTGTCGATACAACAAATTATGACTATATTCATTTACAGAAAAAGGAAATTTGGGGTATTCTCATGCGCAAGGATGCTCCTCTGGCAACAAGAAAAGCCATTAAAGCCTGTGAGCTTTGCGGCCTGCCTGTTATTTTACCTGTACGCCTGCAAGTACGCAGTGAAATCTTCAATTGGCTCAGCGGCGATATTGCCAAAATGCACTTTGTTGGCAACTGTAACCTGCTTGCCAATACAGCCGTACTCGTAGAACAGAATAACTATTACGCTATAACCATCAGGCCGCCGCTAATGAATGAAAACCGCTTTGTATTCCGTCCTTTACAGCCGGCACTAAGCGGCGATATTCTGCTTGTATGGCGACGCGACAGACAGCAGAGCCATACTCTGCAAAAATTCATTGATTTTGCAAAATGCTTTTTAAGCATAGAATAAGTGCCAATATAAGTATTAGACATTTTCCCTGCAAGCTATATAATTTTAGGCAGATAACAATTTGTTATCTGCCTTTTTGATTGTGATTTTTTGAGGAGGAACACTTATGAACAGACGTTATTTTATCAAGCTTACAGTCGTAAGCTGCGCTCACCCTTGATTGCAGCAATGACAACACACCTAAAGCAGATACCACCGCGCCTAAAGTAAAACAATCCACTAATGAAGGAGCATCACAAAACATGAATAATGGTAAAAAAATCTTAGTAGCCTATTTTTCCTGGAGCGGCAACACCAAAGCTGTTGCTGAAGAAATCCATAAGCAGGTCGGCGGCGACATCGCAGAAATCGTTCCGGCAACGCCGTATTCCGAAACCTACAGCGTTACTGTTGCCAAAGCCAAGGCAGAGCAGGCAGCCGGTACACGTCCTGCCATCAGCACCAAAATCGCTGACTTCGAGCAATATGACACCATCTATCTTGGCTATCCGAACTGGTGGGGCAACATGCCTATGCCTGTGGCAACCTTCATTGACACCTATAAAATGAGCGGTAAAAAGGTTGCGCCCTTCTTCACCCACGGCGGCGGCGGCGTACAACGCTGCATGAGCGACCTCGAAGCAAGAGTACAGGGCGCTAAATTCACCTATTATCTGTGTCTGTCCGGCAGTAGCGCGAAAAACTCCCAAGGTGAAATCACCAGCTGGGTAAAGAAAACGCAAAACTAATAGTTATTAAAGGAGGCACACATGAAACGACGCGACCTCTTTAAAGCAGCCGCTATGACTGCTACAGGCGTAGCCTTAGGCAGCCTGTCCGATATCAATACTACATTTGCAAAGGAAGTAACAAAAATGACAAAAGAACAGTTTTCTACCGTCTTCCCCATGGGCGCAAAAAATGATGCCTATGCACAATATTTCGTAGGCCAAAGCTATCTTAATATGCTTTCTCTAGATCAGGTTGTCATCGGCAACGTCACCTTTGAGCCGGGCTGCCGCAATAACTGGCATATTCACCACGCCGATAAAGGCGGCGGGCAGATTCTGCTTGTCACCGGCGGTCGTGGCTACTACCAGGAATGGGGCCAGCCTGCCCGCGAGCTGTATGCCGGTGATGTAGTCAACATCCCTGCCGAAGTTAAGCATTGGCACGGCGCAGCACCCACCAGCTGGTTTGCGCACCTTGCTATTGAAGTTCCGGGTGAAAACACCAAAAGCGAATGGTGCGAGCCTGTGGATGCAGAGGAATATAATAAGCTGAAATAAACCCGCTGTCACCTTCAGTGATATCTTCCCTTACATACAGACAAGTCGCTCAACACTAATTTACTGAAATGAGAATCACCAATGAAAGACATCTCAAAAATTATACTCACTGCATTTCTTTCATGCACTTTACTTTTAGGAGGCACCACCGCTATGGCACAAACACGTGAAACAGCAGCAAATACTGCTGCTCAAAGCTTATTCACCAAAAATGATCCTACTGATATTAAAAACGAACCGGAGCTTTCCGCTATCAGCAAAAGGTTTATCTATAACGATATAAATAAGCAGATCAAGCTCAATACCGCCAAACAGGAGCTGCTGACACTCGTTGTTCTCACTGCCAACAACACACCGGAGGATATTCCTGCTCACGTCGAAGGCGCTCTCAGAGCAGGCGCAACACCGGAGCAAATACACGAAAGCATCTTCCATTGTACGCCCTACGTTGGTCTGCCAAAGGTAAAGGCAGCATTAGAACGCGTTGGCCAAGTTATGGAAATGCTCAAAATCAAGCCCTGCGCTCCTGCCGGAACAACTACCGATCAAACACGCCACGAAGCAGGCCTCGCCGTACAGCGCGCCATCTTCGGCGCAGAGAACATTGATAAGATGAACGCGAGTGCCCCTGCTGACCAAAAGCATATTAATGATTACCTCAGCGCCAACTGCTTTGGCGACTACTACACACGCAAAGTGCTCGACGTCAAAGAGCGTGAACTGATCACATTTACAGCAATCGTTACACTCGGCGGATGCGAACCACAGGCCAAGGCACACGCCGCCGCCAATATCTCCGTCGGCAACTCCCGTCAGGATTTACTGGATGCGCTCACCATTGCCCTGCCCTACATCGGCTATCCGCGCACCTTAAATGGACTTAGCTGTGTAAACGCTATCGCGCCAAGCAAGTAAGCTGCCAAAAACTTATATTACCATTAACACAAACTTCCATTTTCCTCTTGACTTATAGTATACTTCAGGGATTAAAATATAAGTAACCAAATTATAGGAGGTAGATGAAATTGACACAAGAATTTGCACAAGCCCCTGTAGTAGGCTGCAAAAGAGTTGCCAAAACCGATAACGCAGGCTCTCATGCCAAAGTATATTTCACCAAGCACATTGATGCCGAGCATCTCATCAAATTATATGATTTAATTAATGAAAGCATTTACGGTAAGGTTGCTATCAAATTGCACACCGGCGAAAAGCACGGCCCCAACATTCTGCCGCGCGAGCTGGTGAAAGCACTGCAGCAGCAAATCCCTGACAGCACCATCGTCGAAACCAACACGCTCTATCAAGGCGACCGCTATACCACCGAAGAGCATCTTGACACCTTAAAGGTCAACGGCTGGACCTTCTGCCCTGTTGATATTATGGACGCAGAGGGAACAGTTAATCTGACTGTACGCCACGGTAAGCATTTCAAAGAGGTTTCCATGGGCAAAAACATCGTCAACTACGATTCCATGCTCGTTTTAACGCACTTCAAAGGTCACGCTATGGGCGGCTTCGGCGGCTCCATGAAAAACCTTGCTATCGGCTGCGCTGACGGACGCATCGGCAAAGCACAGGTTCACGGTGTAGATAAGGATAATCTGCCTGCAGATTGGAACGTATGGCCCGGCAAAGAGCTGCTCATGGAAAACATGGCAGAATCTGCCAAGGCTACCATTGATTTCTTCGGCAAGCACATCGTTTACATCAACGTTCTGCGCCGCATGTCCGTTGACTGTGACTGCGTCGGCTTAAGCGCTGCGGAGCCGACCATCCCCGATATCGGCATTCTCGCTTCTACCGACATTCTGGCCATCGACCAGGCTTCCGTCGATCTGGTATATGCCAAGGAAAGCAACCATGACCTCGTTGAGCGCATGGAAAGCCGTCACGGCCTGCACCAGCTCACCGCTATGCACGAGCTGAAGATGGGCAATGACAAATATGAACTGATTGAGCTTGATTAACCGTAATTAAAAAGGCTGTCGCACTACGATGATGCGACAGCCTTTTTGCTTATTTGGTTAATTTCACTTCATCAAACTGCTTACCATCCGGCAGGAAGGCTTTAAACTCCAATGTTTTAGCATCGGCTTTCATTGTCATATAGTTGGCAGTTTCCGGTTTCGGCGCTGTTGCAGCATCCCACTCAAAATCTCCCCACAGCTTAGGATAACGCACACTGCCGGCCACACCTGTCAGAATATAGGTAATACCGCTTCCCTGCGGTGCAGGCGCAAAGTTCTGCAACGGCACACGACGGCGATATGTATGCAAATGCGCCGTCAGTACTGCGTCAACCTTGTATTTTTCCAACACAGGCATCAGCTGATAGCTGAAATCAAGAAAATGTGTCTTGGTCTGCGCTCTGCCGGACTCCGGCCCAAAGCCGTAGAGAAAGATATCGCGGTGCATCAAAGCAACCTTCCACGGCGCCTTGCTCGCCGCCAAATCCGTTTCCAGCCATTGCAGCTCATCTGCAAGCAAATCAGGCTGGAATTTTTTCATCTCCGGAAAATTTGTATCCAACACTACAAAATGCACCGGACCGTAATCAAAGCTGTAAAACTGATTCGGATACTTTGCCAGCCCGTTTTGCGGTACATTGAACAAACGCGTATAGCTTACAGGCAGGCATTCCTTCCACTCCAGACTGTACGCTTCATGATTGCCGATAACCGGTGCCAGCGGCACAGCATCACTGAACACGCTCACGCTGTTGAACCAGGCACGCCATTGGCTTGCATCCTGACCATTATCTACCAAATCGCCCATATTCACATAAAATGCACTCTCCTGATGACGCTTGTACGCTTCACGCGCCAGCTGCTGCCAGCCGCTGTAATCAGCGCTTTGCGAATCCGGGAAGATTAAGGCAGTAAAGCCATCTCCCTTTTCGGTGCTCAGCTTGTGCCAACGTCCTTTATTCTGCGCTGTGTTGATGCGATATTCATAAGCACTGCCAGGCACCAGGCCGCTAAGACGCGCAGTATATTGAATAATACTGTTTTTATCCGTAAAGCTGCTGTCCGTCGCCTGCACTGCCTGTATATCCTTGCTGCCCTGCAAGCGATATTCCAACGTATAAGGCTGCTTCACCTTCGCTTCCCACATAATTGTGCGCCCTGTTTTGTTATCTGCAGCGACAAGCTGACGCGGATTGATGATGGCAACGGCGGTATCACTGCCCTGCACTTCGCTGTCAGCATTTTTAGCACAGCCGTTTAAGGCCATTACTGCCAGACACAATATAAAAAGTAAAAGCTTAATTATCTTGCTCATGCTCTGCTTCCTTTCATGTTGCTTTATTTAAGTATAGCATAACACCTGGAGTACGGTCGAAGTCAAGAAAAAGCTGCTGCCAAGAAGATATTTTTCACTTGCATTCACTTCCAAGAGTGACTATAATGAATATAGTGAATAATTTTATGTAAGGAGTGAAAATAATGCTGCACGAAAGTGAACAAATAGAGTTTAAAAGCGAAGCTATCCCTAACATCTGCAAAAGTGTCATAGCCTTTGCCAACTCAAACGGTGGAAAATTATATATCGGTATCAATGACAACGGAAAAATTAATAAGCTGACCGACATCGACGATATCTATACACGCATCACCAATACTATTCGTGATGCAATTCTTCCTGACATAACCATGTTTATCCGTTATACATTAGATGAGCAGGGATTTATTATTATCGACATAGCAGAGGGCAGCGCAAAGCCTTACTACCTGAAAGCTAAAGGCTTAAAATCCTCTGGAGTTTTTATACGACAAGGAGCTTCATCCGTACCGGCCTCACAGGACCAGATACGCCAATTCATCAAGCTGAGTGACGGCGACTCTTACGAAGCTATGCGCTCGCTGAACCAGGAGCTTAGCTTCACCACGGCACAAAATATATTTCAGGCCAATAAATTAGAATTTGATGAAAGCAAATACACCAATCTCGGGTTACGTAATTTAAAGGATAAGCAATTCACCAATCTGGCATTGCTTATTTCCGAGCAGTGCCAACATAGCATCAAGGCTGCTGTATTTGAAGACAACGAAAACACAAAATTTCAAGCGCACCGCGAATTCACAGGTTCTATCTTTCAGCAGCTGGAAAACGCCTTCTCCTTTCTCATGCTCTGCAACCAAAATCCCTCTAACTTTTCCGGCTTAACACGCAATGACAACTGGGACTATCCCGAAGAGGCTATCCGCGAAGCCTTGCTCAATGCAATTATTCATCGCGATTACAGCTACAGCGGCAGCATTATTATTAACGTCAACAAGCAAGCAATGGAATTTATTTCTCTCGGCGGACTTCTTCCGGGACTCTCCTTAGAAGATATACAGCTTGGGATTTCGCAGCCACGTAACGGCAAGCTGGCAGAAATTTTTCATCGCTTAAAGTTCATTGAATCCTACGGCACCGGCATCAGACGAATCTTTGCTCTTTACAAAGACTCCTATGCAAAACCTAAAATTACTGTTACGCAGCACGCCTTTAAGATTACGCTGCCTAACCTTAACTATAGCAATAACCATCCGAAAATCACGCTTGCGGCAGAAACACAATCTGCATCCGCCTATTACCCCAATGCACAGCAGCAAAAGGTTTTAAGCTATGTACGGGAACACGGAAAAATAACTGATGAAGAATTGCAAACACTGCTCGACGTAAAGCGCACCCGCGCCTATCTTATTGCCAAAGAAATGCTGAATAAAAACCTGCTTGCCGTTCAAGGCAGAGGATTGAAAAAATTTTATTATCTGCCTTAAAAATAAAAACAGCAGCCCTGACCCATAAAGAGCCAGAGCTGCTGTTTTCGTATATGAGATGAAGTTAAGTATGATGAGCTTAATTAAAATTCAAATTCTGCGGAAAGCATGAAGGAACGCGGATTGTTGAGCATAAATTTATTGGGTTGACCTGTCTGTGCAATCCAATGGCTGTCATTAGCTACATTATAGCAAGCTGCAATGAATTTCACAGGAACACCATTAACATTCGTTTTGTGGCTTGCAAACAAATCCAGAGTAACATGTGAAGGAATATCCAACACTCTTGCAGTCTGACTATGAACGAATTTGCCTGTACCGGTATAGCTCAGGCGACTGGTAAAGCTGGTATCCTCATCAGGCTTATATTCCAAGCCCCAGACACCGCTCCATTTTACAGAACCATGTGTCGGCAATCCTTCAAATTTTTTGTCGGTAGTTACTTCCTGCTTAGCATTCAGCCATTCAAAGCCGCCAAAGGTATTCCATTTGTCTGCCAGCTTAGCATCAATACTGAAATCAACGCCTTTAAAACGATTCTTGCCATTGTTGCTTAACCAATATTTGGTCGGATCCGTAGTACTGTAAGTTTTCAACGTATTAGGCTGTGTCATATCAAAATAAGCCAGGCTCATAGAAAGATTTTCATTAGGTTTAGCTTTAATACTGAACTCGGTATTTTTCAGCTTTTGCGCATCCAAATACTCATTGGCATTAAGCGCATTGCCGCCATCAGGATCAACAAAGCTGCCGCGATTTCTTGCAACTGCCTGGGCTGCATAAACAGATAACTTATCTGTCGGCGCATAAGATACACCATATGTCGGTGCCCAATTATCATCCTTTATCTGGCTTGTTTTACCAACATAATCACCATGACGGCGAGCAACTGCACCAACCAAAGTCAGTTTACCAAGCTCGATTTTATCCATGATATTCAAGGTTACGTCAGTCTCTTCATGGTTAAAATTCTTTTTCAATTTATTAGATTCATCGGCACCAAGAAGACCGGGCTTAAAAATAAGTCCTGTGTAAATATTGCCGGTAGTACCTAAATCCTTTCTGTTCTTACCGGTCTTGTAATATTTACGGTGAGAGCGGTCGACAGAAATAGCAACATTATGCTTGGCCATACCGGTCATGAAGTCGCCCTTTAAACCGGTCTGCAAATACTGGTTTTGGATATAAATATGGTCAGACCAAGGATATGCACCTGAACCCATAACATTACCATTTTCATCAATCATAAATTCGGAATTATAAATAAAACGACGTACTACAGACTGATTCATACCGGCGTTGACAAACCAATTGACATGCTCATCAAGTTTTTTCTGATGGTTTAAAGTGATAATATAACCATTGGTATCCTGATGCATCAGATCAGGATCGTCAAAGCTCTTGCTGGCATCGGGAGCATCAGGGAATTTTGTAGCTGAGCTATGTAATGCAAAACGACGCTCTGTACCCATAAGTTTTTGGTCATAGTAACCGCCGAAGAGATTACTTTTGGTAGTCTCGCCTTCATAGCTGATGTTGGCAAACAAGTTTTTCTTTCTCTGGCCTGCACCGGAAATAGCCAAGCCGCCATCATCATATTGGCCATAAATTCTCACACCGACGTTGCGATCTTTGCCAAAGCGTTGGCTTACATCAATATATTCGCCGTAATCGCCATGACCGCCAAAGGTCTGAGTATATTTAATGAAATCATTCTCGCCGGCACGTTTGGTGTTCAAATAAATAGCACCCGGAGTTGCACCTGACATTCCACCGGCTTGGAAAGACTGCGTTGAACCATTCAATGTAGCGGCAGGTCCGATCATTGCATCAATACTGCCAACGGTATTCGTAATCGGGCCGGTAGCCATAATATAAAAGCCGGGAATATTATTAACTAAATATGCAGAAGCATTAGTTGCAATACCACGGATAGAAAAATCCGTTTTAATCGGAGAAGTACCTGTGCGAATTGCAGGCACGTTGGAAAGAACAGTATCTAAATCCTGATTAGGCATGGCCATCTTGCTTACTGTATCCTCAGTAATACTTTGGACAGTGAACGGTGCCTTGATAACCTCTGTTTCACCTAAAAGACCTACTCTGGAGGAATCGTTGTTAAAGCCACCCGGCAAAGGAGTTTTGTGGTTACGGGAGCTTTCAACAACCATCTCATCCAGATTGAAAGTTTCAATGGTTTCTGCGCTTACAGGACATGCACTCACGCCAAGAATAAGTGAGCACATGATACTGCTTAAAAACAATTTTTTTCTCTTCGACATTCTGATACACCTCTTAATCATCAACTTTATAAATTTTATATGTGAGAGTGAAATAACAAGCTAGTAGGGAACACAAATAGTTCTTTGCTGCTCCGGCAAATACAGCAGCTTTATTTTCAGATTATAAATTTCCTCTAACGCCGACTCTGTTAACACATCTCGCACATCGCCAACCTCAAGTCCGTCTGGCTTTAAAATCGCCGTCTTACTACCCAGATAAAAAGCCTGGTCAGGCATATGCGTTGTTAAAATAACAGCTATTCCTCTTTGTGACAGCTTCTGTACCATATGCAGTACGCGGAACTGATTACCGTAATCAAGATGATTTGTCGGTTCATCCATAATAACCAGCTGCGGCTGCTGCACAATAGCACGGGCAATAACAGCTTGTCGTTGCTGTCCACCGCTCAAAGTATTGAAGGAACGGTTACGCAAATGATAAATGCCCAAATCATTCAGCACTTCATCAATCAACTCGTAATCCTTTTGTTTAGGCTTGGTAAAAACACCAAGATGCGGCGCTCTTCCCATAACAACATAATCCCGCACCAGAAACGAGTAAGCTGTATTTTGTACCTGGGGTACATAGCCAATCTGTGCAGTAAACTCTTTCTGATTTTCGTATGGCGTATATTCATCACCCTCGTCCGTAATAAGACGTACATCACCGCCGGCTAATGGCTTAAAAAATCCTATTAACGTACGCAACAGTGTTGTTTTACCAATACCATTACTGCCTAAAATCGTCATAACCTCACCCTTGTTAAGTGTAAAGCTGACGTTCTGCCATAAAGGAGCCTGCTCATTATAGGCAAATGCTAAATTATTTACAATTAACTTCATGATAACGCCAACCTTTGTCTTAACAAGAGATAGAAGTAAAACGGAGCACCAATCAGACCGGTAAGAATACTTAAGGGAATCTCCGCACTCATCGACGCACGTGAAATCGTATCAACAGCCAACAGGAAAAATGCTCCCAGAACGATAGCTAACGGCAGCAGACGTTGGTTGTTAGGGCCGACAAGCATTCTGGAAAAATGCGGAATAACAAGACCAACCCAACCGATGGTGCCGCTAATGCAAACGGAGCAGGCTGTAAGAACAGTCGCACACAGGATAATCGCATAGCGCAGCCAGCCGGCATCACGTCCCAGCATATGTACCTCTTCATCGGAAAGCGTCAGGATATTCATACGCCAACGAATGACCAACATAAACACAAGACAAAATACAATAGGTATTCCGCTGGAAAAAATATTAGCCCAAGTTACGCTAACAAGAGAACCTAGCTGCCAATAGGTGATTTCCGGCAGTTGTGTTTCGCTGTCTGCAAGGTATTTTATAATACCCAGCAAAGCATTCATCAGACCGGAAACGATAAGGCCGGACAAAACAAGCATAACTATCGAATTTTTACCGATAATACGCGGAATAATAACAGCGCAGCCTACGGCAAGCATACCACCGGCGAAGGCTCCCAGCTGGATAAAGGTACTGCCTAAGCCAAACAATATGCAAAGCGAAGCACCAACGCAGGCACCGGAGGATACACCCAGCATATCCGGCGCTACAAGCGGATTTTTAAAAACACTCTGATAGGCAGCGCCGGAAAGTGACAACGCCGCACCAATCAAAATTGCTGCCAGTACACGCGGCAGACGCAGCGTATAGATAACGCTCGCTGCCTGATCGCTCCAGCTTTGCTCTACCGGCACAACATAAGAGCACAGGATTTTAAAGACATCCATCGGCGCAATATGAAGACGTCCCATTCCCAGGCTCACTACTACCATCAAAAACAGTAATATGCAAAACACAAGCATGATTACCGCATAATTTGATTTGCTAGCTTCTATCTGCATCAGAATAACGGCTTACTGTTTTTATTAGCTTCATCAGCAAAAATTTGCGCCATATCTGCTTCCGAAATATTGTAATGCATAAAATTCTCATAGAAATTTTTAGCATCTGCACGCACATCCAGCTCCTTGAACAATTCAGGCTGCAGCACATGCGCCAGCCATTCCATCATGAGCGGTGTTTCTACACCTGGAGCATCCCAGCGATAAATGCCCATAGGCACCTTATATACTCGCTTCTGCTGTACCGCTTTAACCGTACTCCAATCTTGACCAGGAATTTTATTATCATACAAATCGTCAGGCACAAATTTATCAAAGTTACTCAGCAAAATAATATCCGGATTAAGCTTATATACCTCTTCCATGGCGATGGTCTGCTCACTGCCGCCGTTTAAGGCAATCTGGTCATAGGGGTTTTCTCCACCGCCAATACGAATAGCCTCATGCATGAAGTTATCATTACCCTGCAAGCGCAGTTTAGCATTACGCAGGAACAAAACAGTTGGCTTATCAGTCTTTTCCCAAGCTTTTTTCGCAATAATTTTTTTATTAGTTGTATCGTAATATTCGTTAATTTTTGCAGCTCGTTCTTCTTTTCCTAAAAGCTTGCCAATAATTAAAAAGCTTTTCTTCAGATTTTCTACTGTATCATTGTAAATCAGCAATGTCGGAATCCCGACCTTGGTCAGCTTTTCAGCATCCTTATCCTGATATTGCCACAAAATTGCAGTATCAATACCGGCCTGAGCTGCACTTTCAATGTTAACAGAAAAATTCTGTGCAATAATTTTAGTATCTAATTGCGCGAAATGCTTATCCTTTGTTTCCAAAAACTTACCTTTATAAGCTGACATCGCGCCGCCATGAATTGCCGCCAAGCGCTCAGAGCTGCCATCGATAGCATAAATAACACTAGCCCAAGGAATAGGCACAACAGCAATACGCTTCACATCCTGCGGTACGCTTACTTCTCTGCCCTTCAAATCCGTAACTATTTTCGTTGCCTGCTTGGTATCTGGTTTTTTATCGGCATTATTACCACACCCTGCCAACGCTCCCACTAAAGCTAATGCTGCCAGCGCAGCGGCAGTCAATTTTTTCCAATTTTTCATAGAAAAGCTCCTTTCCTTCACGCAACCTCATACTCAAAAATTATTTTACCAGCAGCTTAAGCTGCTCAGCTATATTCTTGCCTAAAGCACCGCTGCCGGCAGTGCAGGCACTGCGACCGGAAATAACTCCCCATGGCAACGGTATATGTTTTTTCGTCTCTGCTCCGACAGAGCTCATTATATCCGCTAACAACGTATCGGCAAATACGATATCTGCATCCTCCCACAAATCCTGCAAAGCTGTTAAGCTGTCTAAAATAATCAGCCATTTATCAGCACCCGGAGTATTACGGTATAATTTGCGGCTGGCAACGCCCGTACATAGCGTAGCCAACTGTATATGATGAAAGCCTTCATGCCAAAGCGCATGTGCCAATCCCATCGTCTGCATAGGATCACCTATAAATAACAGCTTGCGTTTATCCGTTTCCTCTATGCTGTAGTTATGAATACATAGCTGACGTATCTCATTATTTTCTGAGTTGCACAGCTCCTGCACATTTTTTCGCCACATCTTCATAGCATGTTCGCCTACAGGACATGACAGCAGCAGAGGTACAGCATATTTTTCGTTCAGCACACGCGCAGCCGCTATACCGGCAGTTGATACAACCCAACATAAAGCAGGTCTGCCGGCAGCTTTTTCGCCAACAAAGCGCGGCTCATAGCCCATACTTCTAATATAGGCAAAGCATTCCGCATACTGCTCTCTTTCACCACAGAGGAGAGGACTATATCCTAGAATAAGTATCTCACGAGCAGGCTTTATATACAGCTCCTGCTCTTCCTCCACTAAAAGCTCCTGCGCACAGCTTACGCCATATACAGCATCATTAAAACCGTCCATATCAAATGATATGTACCCCCAATACTGGACACCCAGTATTGGTGGTATTTTAATGAAATACAGCTATAAGTTCAAAAGACAGTGTGTAGAATTATATCGACAAGGGAAATGGCCTGAAACGCCTAAAGATATAACAGAAAAAAATTTTCACAATACAATCCGAGTTTGGGTTCGGATAGAAGATAAATGTGGTCCAGAAGCATTGAGACATAAAAATCAGAGAAAAACTTGGTCAGCAGAAGAGAAATATGAACTTGTAGCCAAAGTATTAGCTGGTGCGTCAAATAAGGAAACAGCTATTTCTGCAGGAATTAACGCTGGACTCTTGTATCAGTGGGTTAGATGCTATAAAATTAAAGGGTATCAGGGATTGGTCGCACAACGAAAAGGACGACCACCCAAGGAGCCTGAAATGAAGAAAAAAATAG